>Ga0164290_1000523_pt1 | contig 117409 bp, 159 predicted proteins | sample Micstemetagenome_FD_108782 | JGI IMG/M metagenome (GOLD analysis project Ga0164290, IMG submission 108782) | Contaminated culture microbial community from soil near Moab, Utah, USA - Microcoleus steenstrupii SON62 (Illumina Assembly) | ecosystem: Environmental > Terrestrial > Soil > Soil crust...
ACGCGTCGAGGACCCCTCGCGCTTCGACCTCCGACCACTTCCCGTGTGCCATTCGATCTCCTGGCAGCACGATCTCGGACCGCGGTCAGCTCGTCACGACGTCCATCGCCGGACGGTTACGAAGCTGGCACATTCTTGGAGCTGGAGTTTCACCGTGCATACGCTCTGACCGCGTCGTTCGGGAATTTTCGTGGCTACTTCATCAAGGCGCACGCGCTCGTCGACGCGGCCCAACCCTTCATTGAGCCGGGTGACTCTGGAGGACCGCTCACTTTCGGAGGGAGCGTTCCGACCATCTTTGGGGTTGCGAGCACGATTTGGGAGCCACTGTTCGGCGACGAGTCGCGTTTCTCCCCCACATGGGACAATGGGAACGGAAACGGCGCGTTCTTGCGTCAGTTCTTCCTAATCCCGACCCCGAACCTAGACCCGAACCCGAACCTAGACCCGAACCCGAACCCGAACCCGAACCTAGACCCGAACCCGAACCTAGACCCGAACCCCAGACCCAAACGCGAAAGTAGAACCTAGAGCCAACCCAGACCCGAAACTGACCACGCCCCTTCACGGAGGCGGCGAGTACGACGTGCTCAGTCCCTCACTGAACGCGCTCCAAGAAGACGGTCAGCGGTTCGTTGGTGGTCACGCGGCAGCCATCGTCCTCGATCTCGAGGGAGACCTTCTGCGTTACGTATCCGGGTTTGGCGAACACGATTTCGAAGGTGCCCGGATCCGTGCCGCCGACGGAGCATAGGGCTGGATTCATTGCGCGGCGACCGACGTAATAGCCATTCCGCGCCAGCAGGTATTCGGCATCGCAAATCGGCTGTTTGGTTTGCGCGTCAACGAGCTTGACCGACCACGCGCCGCCGACGAGCGTGCAGGAGGACCCGCATCCGGGCAGCACGAGCGCTGCGCCGAGAGCGAGTGCTCCCACGAAGACCGCGCAATGTCGCCACTTCGATGCGCCGCCCACGCGACCAGCTTCGCACCGCCGCGACGACCCCGCCACGCGCTTCGACGCGCATCTCGCCGCGCGGGGCGCTCCGGCGTACGCTCGCGCGCGCGCCATGAACGATTCGCACGACACACGTCCGCTCGCTCGCTTCGTTGCCGGCGGCGTGGCGGCGTTCGCTCTCGCGAGCTGGGTTATCGCCTGCAGCGGGGACGATGCGGTAGCGCCGGCGCCGGCCGGCGTTGACGCGGCCGTCGACGCGCCGGTGCCTGTCGCGGAGGCAGGCGCGAGCGACGGCGCCGGCGACACGAGCGCACCACTTCGAAGTCTCGCTGACTTTCTAGCGCGCACGGACGTGTGGAGTAGGGTACCGGGCGACGGCGCTGCGCTCTACGAGGGGAGGGTCGGCGCAGCGACGTTTCCGCCGCGCACGTGGGATGCGTGCGGCGGTGGGTGCCGCGTCTCGCGCATCGCGCCTTCGTTCGATTCGCCGCTTTATGCGCACACGGTCACCGGGGCAGGGGAGTACGTCGGGGGCGAAGCGCTTCTCACGGTCGAGGTGAGCAACAAGCTTGCGGGCATCACAGTCATCGAGCGGCTCTCGGATGGCGCTGCCATCGCCGCGGCATACTCGCCAGCACGAGCGGCGTACCTTGCATGGCCCGGTGGCTCTGCGCCCCTCGTTCTCGCGTTCGGCAACGGAACGGGAGGGATTCGGTTCGCACGCGTATCTTCTAGCGGCAGCGCCATCGCGTGGCAGGACGCGTGGTCCGACGGCTTCCCGCTAATCGGCTCAGAACGCTTCGCGTTCGACGAGGCGTACGGCGTCGCTACGTACGGCGCGCTCCTCTTCTTGCGCGACAAGGCGCAAACGGAGCCGATCGCGGTGACACCCGGCAGCCGCCTGGCGCATGGTCGAGGGCCTCAGCTCGTGTGGGGATACTCGGGGAGCTCGGCGATCTCGAGCTTCACGCAGGCTGGTGGTCAGATCGAGCTCATCACGCTGCCGAGCCCGCGCATGCCTGTGGCGGTACGGCTGTCGGACGACCGAATCTACTGGCTCGACGGCGTGCGTCCCGGTGAGTCGTTCGAGGACGTGCAGTGGCATCGGTCTCCGCGCGCGACGACTCCGGCGGGGATCGTCGTGCACGACGGGCCGAAGGTCGCCGCGCACGGCGGCACGAACGACATGCAAGCTACTGGCGTGTGGGCGGCGGCCGATGGTCTGTTCGGCACGACGCCGCCGTACGAGCAGCGCATCTTCGTCTGGAACACAGCGACGGGGCAGACGTTCATGCTGCCGAATCGACCCGGCCACATGTTCGAGCGCATCTACGCCGTCACGGATACCGAGCTCGTCGTCGGTGAGCGCAAAACGACGACGCCGCTCTCCGGGCTCGACAACTTCGTGCGCATCTCCCTCGATGCGCTCCCGGCGCTCGTCGCCGCGTGGCAAGCGCCCTGAGCGGGCCGCGCATCGCGGGCGCGCTCGTCGCCGGGGCGCGACAGTCCCGCCAGGATGGTCTGGATCCTCGATAATCGAGGACCCGCATCGCCCTGCGGAGGGCGGTCGCCCGCGCGCACTACCCGCGCCGCGCTGCGCCGCGAGCCCCGTCGCTGCGAGACGCTTCGGGTCCTCGACATTCGAGGACCCGCATCGCCCTGCGGAACCCGCCCCCGCGCGCCGCCCGCCACCGCGCCCATCACGGCGCGAGCGACGACGCCTCGGCAACCACCACCGGCACCGGCGGCGTCTTCGTGGCGAAGTCGAACAGCTTCCTCGCCGCAGGGGTCGGGGTCTCCGCGAGCGCTTCGAGGTCGGAGGGGCGCGTCGTTTGGAACAGCAGGCGGACCGCGACCGTGCTCCCCGCCGGGACGTTCGCGATGCGGTACGTGACCGTGTCTTTCGAGCCCCAGCTCGCATCGGCGTCGACGCCGACCGGATCGGTGAACCGCGCGAAGCGATTTCGCCGCACGAAGCCATCCGGCACGAGCCGATTGTCCTTCACGAAGCGCGTGCCGTCGAAGGCGCGATGCACCGGCTTGCCGGCCGCATTCGCGAGCACCGCTTCGTAGATCTGCACCTGGTCTTCGCGCTCGACCACGTCGAGATGCGGGAACACCGAGCCGTCGTCGAGCAGGCCGCCCGCGCGCGTCACGAGCCGCCCGTACTCGTCGGTGCGGCCCGATTCGAACACCACGTCGCCGTTCGGCGCGCGCACGAGCACGTGCAGGAACGCGCGACGCGTCGGATACGCGGTCGGGAATTTGTGACCCGCCTCGTTCGTGACGACGACCGTCGCCGTCACGCCGCCCGGACGCTCCGCATCGCGCACCACCGACGCGAGCTCCAGCTTCGCCGCACGACGCACCATCGCGTCGGACGCGCGCGCCTGCGCCTCGTGCTCTTCCTTCGGCACGCCCGCACCGATCCACGTCGGGTCCGACGCGGCGTACCGCGAGAGCTGCCCGTTCGCCCCCGCGAACACGTGCCGCCAGAACGGCTTCCGCGGCGCGAGGTCCCGAGGCACTTGCGCGATCGCGAGCTCGAGGCCGCCGCCGTCGTCGTCGGTCACCGGCATGTGGCAGTCTTGGCAGTTCGCCGCGCGCGGACCCGGCGTCGACTCGAACGCGAACGACGACGCGAGCCACTCGAGATACGGCGCCTGCTCCGCGGTTTCGCGCGTCGCGCCGCTCGCGTCACGCGTGCGGAGGATCACGGTGTGGCACGTCGCGCAGAGCGCGCTCTTGCCGACGTGCGGAGCGTACGTCGGCGTGTAGCTCGCGATGGTCTGCATCGGACCCGTGAGCGGGTTTTGGTACGGCCCGAAGATCTCGCGCGACTGACCGACGACGAAGTTGCCGCTGAAGCTCGCCGGGTCGCCGAGACCCGTGCTCTCGATCTGGTGGCAAAGCGTGCAGCCGACGCCTTCGCGCGCGAGCTCGCCCGTCGGCGACGCCTCGCCGGTGAGCGCGGCGAGCGACAGCGTCTTCGACTCCATCCCGAGCTCGTGATGCGCCGCCGGTGAGTGGCACCGCGTGCACGTGTCCTCGATGATGCGCGTCGACGTCGGCCGAGCCTGGAGCTCGTCGGCGAGCGCCGCGAGATAGATCGGATCGCGCGCCGCGAGCGCCATCGCCGACGCGCGCCACGTGCCCACGGGCGAGACGTCACGTCCCTTCGCATCGCGCAGGCGGTCGGTGCCCGGCCCGTGGCACTGCGCGCACACGTCCGACGTGGAGAACGTCGACGTGCGCGCCGTCAGCTTCGGAGGCAGCGCCGGAAGCCGATCCCCCGGGACATCCAGCCACTTCGGCCGGCCGGCGGGCGCCACCGCGCCCGCATCGACGTCGGTCGTCTGCGGGGGCGCATCTGCCGTCGCCGCTTCGCGGCACGATGCCGCCAGCGCCGCGCCGACCACGGCCACCACCAGACGCCGGAGCATGGGGCCCATGGTCGCAGGCCCGACGCTCGCGTCAATGCGACTGTGACGTGGTCAGCTGCCGGAAGAAAGCTCGAGCATCGAACGTCGCCATGCAGCCGGTGATCGCGTCGTCTTCGTAGGCGACGGCGACCTCGGCGACGGTGCGCACGCGACGCCCGCGCGGCATGAGGATGCCGAGCAGGGGACCCGTCTGCGTGCCCTCGAAGGCGATCCGGAGGTACGCCGCGCCAGATCGCGCGCCGACCCTCTCGACCGTGACCCGCGCGTCGGGGAACGCGGCGAGGAGCTCACGCACGCCGTGCTCGGCGCCCTCGAGCGAATGCGACGTGGTCGCGAGGCTGGGCGTGACGAGGAGGAAATCCCGAGCGACCGGCGGCCCGCACGCGCCCACCGCGCCGCTCGCGAGGGCGCTCGTGAACGTCCGCACGACGGCCGGCAGCGCATTCCACGCCCCCGCGACCTTCGAGCAGATCTCGAGGCGCGGCGGCGGTCGTGATGACGCGATGGCCGCGTCGGCGGTTCCCATGAAGCCTCGTGGTCGGCAAGGGTGACGCGTGCGCGATCCCGCGGCCCCCCGAGAGAGAGGTCACGCCGCAACGCGGCGATCGTGGTGACCGCCCCCGCCGCGAGACGCGTGGATGGCCGAGATTGTTCCCGCGCGAAGCGATTCTCCCGCCGAGGAGGTCGGCGGCCCTTTTGCGCCGCGCATGGAACGCGGTAAAAGGCCCGAACCCCATGACGACCGCCTCCCACGAGCGCGAAACGAACCACGACCGGCAGGACCGGCACGAAGGACACGAAGGCGGCCGGCCGTCCGCCGGTACGTCGGAGGCGCCGCCGGAGCGGCTCGAGCCCGCACTGCAGCTCCGCATCCACGACTTGATGCTGCGGTCGCGCGTCCTCGAGGAGCGCCTCATCACCATGTACAAGCAGGGTGACGGCTACTTCTGGATCGGCGGCCCGGGCGAAGAGGCGTTCAACGTGCCGCTCGGCCTCCTCGTCGACAAGGGGCAGGGCCCCGACCACGACTACCTGCATCTCCATTACCGCTCGAGCGCGACGCTCCTCGCCATGGGCGCGGACCCGGTCGACTCGCTGCGGCAGATGAAGAACACCGCGAGCGATCCGTACTCGAAGGGCCGCAACTTCGCGGGCCACTACTCGATGCGGAAGTGGAACGTCGCGCCGGTCAGCTCGCCCATCGAGGTGCAGTACTCGATCGCGATCGGCACCGCCTACGCGCAGCGCAATGCGAAGGGCATCTCCATCGTGCAGGGCGGAGATGCGGGCACGGCGGAAGGCGACTTCGCGACGTCGCTCGTGTGGAGCTCCCGCAAGGGCAGCGAGCTCCCGCTGCTGCTCATCGTCACGAACAACAAATTCGGCATCTCGACCCCGTACGAAGGGCAGCACGGCGAGACGCGCATCGCCGATCGCGGCAAGGCCTTCGGCATGCCCACGGCGACGATCGACGGCAACGATCCCGAGGTGACCTGGGCGGCCCTGAAGAAGGCGATGACGTACGTGCGCACCGAGCGGAAGCCGTACCTCCTCGAGGCCATGGTCTCGCGCCTGCACGGTCACTCCTCCGCTTCCGGCGCCAACTTCGTCAAGAACGAGACCGACTGCCTCGCCCGGTTCGAGCAGAAGCTCGAAGAGCGGAAGCTCCTCACGCGCGCGCAGATGGACGAGATGCGTGCGAAGTACACGCAAGAGCTCCTCGAGGCGAGCAAGCGCGTTCGCGAAGAGCCGCAGCCGAAGCCGGAGACCATCTGGGACTACGTCTTCGCAGACAAGAACTACGTCGCCGGGGAAGGCTGAGAGTCGAACATGGCAACCATGGTCCAGGCCATCCGCATGGCCCTCCACGTGGGTGAAGAGAAGCTCGGCGTCACCGACATCTTCGGCGAGGACGTCGGCCCGCCGCTCGGCGGCGTCTTCACGGCGACGCAGGGACTGAAGACGACGTGGAACTCGCCGCTCGACGAGCGCGGCATCATCGGCATGGCGATCGGGCTCGCGCTCGCCGGCCGCCGTCCCGTCGCCGAGATCCAGTTCTGCGACTACGCGTTCAACACCATCGATCTCCTCAAGATCGCCGGCAACACCTACTGGTCGAGCGGCGGCGACTGGAACGTGCCGATGGTGATGATGACGCCCGTGGGCGCCGGCATCCGCGGCAGCATCTATCACTCGCACTCGTTCGACGCGCAGGCGACCCGCATCCCGGGTTGGAAGATCGTGATGCCGTCGAACCCGCGCGACGCGTACGGCCTCCTCCTCAGCGCGATCAAAGACCCGAACCCGGTCATGTTCCTGAAGCCGAAGGCGCTCCTTCGCATGAAGGGAAGGCCCGGCGAGGAGATCCCGGGCGAGCCGACGGACGAGAAGCAGCTCTCCAAGATGATCGACGCGCCGCTCGGCGACCGCACGAAGTGGAAGCCCGAGTGGCCGTCGCTCGAGGAGCTCTACATCCCGATCGGCAAAGCGCGCATCGCGCGCGAGGGCGATCGCGTGACGGTGCTCACCTACGGGCGCAACGTCCCGATGTGCGTCGCTGCGGCCGACGAGCTCGCGCGCGAGGGGGTCGAGGCCGAGGTCGTCGACCTTCGCTCGCTGCATCCGTACGACTGGGACGCGATCAAGGCGAGCGTCAAGAAGACGAACCGCGTGCTCTGCGTGAACGAGGACACCGAGATCACGAACTTCGGCGAGCACTTGATCCGGCGCATCGCCGACGAGCTGTTCTACGAGCTCCACGCGCCGCCGAAGCTCCTCGCGGGCGCCCACCTGCCCGGGATCGGCCTCGCCGACGCGCTCGAGCACGCAAGCGTCCCGCAGAAGGACGGCATCAAGAAGGCGATCGCGGAGCTCGCGAAGCACGAGCCCTGAACGCGAGCCCTGAGCCGCAGCGCGCGCGCCGCTCGCGTCGGGCTCAGGTCGTGTGGGCCGAGACGAATGCGGGCCGCGCCGAGATCGCGGCGAGGTAGCGGGTGACGGCGGGCTCGTTTCCGAGCACGCCGGCCATCTGCGCCCACGCAACGGCGCCGCCGACCATGATGTCGGCGGCGCTGAACGTCTCGCCGAGGATGAACGACGAGCTGCCGAGCGCCTTCGCGATGCGCGGCTCGATGCGGCTCGACCACGTCTTCTTCGCCTTCTCGACGAGCTGGGGCAGGCGCTTCGGCTCGGGCAGGAACATGGTGTGGAACATGATCGTCTCGAGGCACGGGTCGACCGTCGCGGGCACGTAGACCATCCACTCGTAGTACTTGCCGCGCGCGATCGACCCGACGGGCGGGGCGAGCTTTCCGTCACCGTGGCGATCGGCGAGGTGCAAGCAGATCGCGCCCGACTCGATGAGCACGGCGCCCTCGTCTTCGAGCGCAGGGACGAAGCCGTGCGGGTGCACCTGCATGTGCTCGGGCGAGCGGCCTTCGCCCGCGAACACGTTCACGTTGACGACCTCGTGTTCGACGCCGAGCTCCTGGAGGAGCCAGCGCACGCGGGACGAACGCGTGCGCGCCTGGTGATAGAGCTTCATGACCGCCGAGCGTAACCCGGCTTCTCGGCGAGCGGCGGGGCGGCGTCGCCGAAGACGGTCCGGCCGCCGTAGGCGTGCGATCGCGCGCGTTCTTCGGCGACGAACGCGTCGAACGACGCGCCGCGCGAGCTCTTCGCGGCACGTTCGACCTTCCGCGCCTCGTCGTCGAGACGGCGGATCGCCGAGAGACGCTCGGTGCTGCCGAGCCGCGAGGCATCGACCGCGCGCTTCATGATGCGGATCGTCTCGTCGTAGACCTTCAGCGGCACCGGGTACGGGTGCCCGTCTTTGCCGCCGTGGGCGAGCGAGAAGCGCGCCGGATCCGAGAAGCGGCTCGGCGCGCCGTGCACGACCTCGGCGACCAACGCGAGCGAGAAGAGCGTGCGCGCGCCGACGCCCGGCGTCGCGACGACGTCGGCGAAGTCGACGGGACCTCGTTCGTGCGCGGCGACGAGCGCCGCGTGCACGCGCTTCATGACCACGTCGCGGGCGGTCACGTGATGACGCGACGGAACGCGGAGGTGAGGTGCGCGCGCATCTCGGCCGAGGTCCTCGGCCACGCCGCGCGCCGCGACCTTCTCCGCAGAGCCAGGGAAGGGGAGAAGCGCCTGCGCCGCCGGCTGTCGCGCCGGCCGCGCGCTCGCTTCGATCTTCGCGAGCTCGGCGACGATGCGCTCGGGCCCTCCGTTGACGAGCTCCACCTGCGCCGCTCGCGCCGCGCGTGCGCGAACGTCGACGAGGTTCACGATCTCGCCGATCGGCTCACCCTCGATCGCCGCATGCGGTTCCTCGACGAAGCTCTCGAGACCTTCCGACAGCCAGTGATACCGGCGCGCCAGCTTGCGCTCGCCGCTCATGCCTTGCTGCACGACGGTCCACGCGCCGCCCTTGGTGACGAAGAAGCCGTGCAGATAGAGGTCGAAGCCGTCCTGCACGCAGGCGCCGTCGACCTTCGCGACCATCCGGCTGTCTTTCGCGAGCTTCTTCGCGTCGAGGCCCGTGCGCTCCCCGACCGCGGCGAGCTCCTCGGGCGTCTTCCGCGAGTGGCGCCCGCGCCCGCCGCACACGTAGACCCCGAGCTCGTCTTGCACCGGTGCGAGCCCGCGTTTCAGCGCGCCGAGCACGCTCGTCGTGATGCCGGACGAGTGCCAGTCCATGCCCATCACCGCGCCGAGCGACTGGAACCAGAACGGATGCGCGAGCCGGCGCAGGAGCTCCTCGGGCCCATAGTGGACGACGATGGCTTCCGAGAGAACGCGTCCGAGCGCGGTCATGCGGTCGGCGAGCCACCGCGGAACCTGCCCGCCGTGGAGCGGGAGGTCGGCGCTGCCGGTCCTCATTCTTCGTCCGGGACGGCGCCGCCGCCCATGCGCGCGAGGTCTTCTTGGCGGACTTTCTCGGCGTTGAACTTCGCGGCGCGGTCGCGCATGGTCGTCAGCACTTTCTCCGCCGGCGGGAGATCGCCCTGGATCCAGCGGAGCGGGTTCACGCGCGCGACCACGAACGAGCGAAGGTACGGGCTGACGAGCCCCTTCTCGCGCAGCTTGGCGACCGCGGCGGCGACCTTCTCTTCGACCTCGAGGGTGAGCTTCGCGAGCTTCTCGTGCGTCGCGATCGCCTCGCCGATCGGCGCGTCGCTGAACGCTTCGACGCGCCGGAGCACGGGGTGATACGCGCCGCCCGCGAAGCGAGGGTTCTGCTCGTAGCAGACGCCCAAGGTCACGAGCGACGGGTCTTCGAGGTAGAACGCGAAGCCGCTCTCCGAACGCGCGTCGTCTTCTTCGAGGAGCCCGCGGTAGATGCGGATGACCTCGGAGGCGCGCTCTTTCAGGTTGTGCGCCTTCTCCGTATTGAGCGCGAGGATCTGCCAGGCCACCTCGCGCGTCGGCACCACGAGGGCGGTGATCGCCTTGGCGCCGAGGCGACGCATCGCCTCGAGGCGATGGCGGCCGTTCGGCGTCCAGAATCCGCCGACCTCCTCGGGCGCCGTGATGGCGATCACGGGGTCGAGGAAGCGGCCGGTCTTCTCGATGACCTCGGCGAGGCGCTTGTGATGGGCGTCGCTCAGATCGCGCTGGAACGGGGTCGGCTCGATCTTCGCCGTCGGCACGATGGCGAAGAGCATCGGATGACCGCCGAGCGGGTCTTTGTAGCGACCCACCACCGCGCCGCCTTCGCGCTCGACGACGCTCTCGAGCTGCGTCAGCGACGCCTCGGACGTGTCGACACAGCACGCGAGCGGGTCGAGCCCAGTCGTCTCCGCCTTCTTCTTCCGCGGCGTCTTCCGTCGCGCGGGGGCCCTCGTTGCGCTCGCCGCTCGCTTCTTCGTCGCCATGCGGACCCTTCTCTTAGCACGCCGTTTACGATTCTTTACGGCAGCGCTACGGAACCGGGGCGTCCTCCTCGCGCATCCTTACGTGCAAGCGAGCACGAGCTCGAGGAGAACATCATGGCACTCTGTTCCATCGCGATCGCAGCAGGCGTCGTCGGCGCGTTCACCATCGTGAAAGGCCTCTTCCTGAAGCACCGCTTCGGGCATCACCATGCATTCGCGGGTGGGTCGTGCGGACGCGGTGAGGGCTTCGAGGATCACGGACCGCCGTGGGCACGCCGCGCATGGGGCGGCAGCCGAATCGGTCGCAGCTTCTGGCTCCGCGCGTTGCTCGCCCGTCTCGACACGACGCCGGGTCAGGAGCGCGAGATCCGCGCGGCGATCGAGGAGCTGCGTGACCGCGCACTCGACGCGAAGAGCAGCGTTCGCGAAGCACGCGAGAACCTCGGTCGCGCGATCGGCTCCGACATCTTCGACGACGGCGCGTTCGAGGCGGCGAGCGCACGCGCGGACGCGACGAGCGAGAAGGTGAAAGACGCGGTGCGTGGGGCGTTGAAGCGGATCCACGCCGTGCTCGACGCAAAGCAGCGCGAGCGCCTCGCGTCCATCGTCGCCGAGGGAGGATTCACCCGCTGGGGCCGCGGAGGTCGCGGCAGCGGCCCGTATCGAGACGCGGCGTTCTGAGAGGCGAGCCTCAGGAGCGCGGGGTGCGCACCGCGGCGTCCCCGTTCGCGCCGTGGATGACGGCGTGGACGGAGAGGAGCCCGCCGACGGCAGCGGCGAAGCCTCCGCGTGCGAGGAGGCGCTGCGCGAACGTGTAGAGATCGTCGGGTGACGCGAGCGACGAGATACCGAGCTCGGCGAAGAGCTCTTCGCGCGTGGCGCGGCCCTTCTCCGGGCCGAGCACGGAGGTGAGCTTCGCGAGGGCGACGTCGTCCCAGCGCGTCACGGGGTCTGGCGCTCGGCTTCGAGCTCGGCGACGCGGCGCTCCGCCGTCGACTTCGCGCTCCGCAGCGCAACGAGAGCGGCCTCGGACTCCGCGAGCTGGCGACCGACCTCTTCGAGCAGGGCGAGCGTCTTTCGTTGGGCCTCCCGCTGCTCGTCGACGTTGGTGTTCGTGCCGAGCCAGCGCACGATCTTGCCGGTCGCGTCGCGCTGCGCGACCGCGCGCGACAGGAACCAGGCGTACGCGCCGCCTGCGAGCTTCAGGCGGAACTCGACCTCGTAGACCGAGCCGTTCGTGAGCGCCGCGGTCCAACGCTCGACCGCAGCGGGAAGATCGTCGGGGTGCACGACGCGCTGCCAACCCTCGCGGAGAAGGACGTGCATGGGGACGCCGAAGTCTTCGAGCGCACGCGCGCTGACGTAGTCGAGCATGCCGTCCGGCGTGGCGGTCCATACCTGCACTGGCAGCGTCTCGGCGAGGAAGCGATACCGCGCCTCGCTCTCGCGGAGAGCGTCGGCCACGCGGCGCTCCGCGGTGATGTCGCGTACCTCGATGACGGTGCCGACCGGGATTCCGTGCTCGATGATCGGGCTGGCGGTGAACGAGACGGGATAGAAGTGACCCTTCTTGTGCACGAAAACGTCTTCGCCGTACTCGCGTGCGCGCTGGGGCAACGCGCGGTCGATCGGGCATTCCGCGAGCGGGTAGGGCGAGCCGTCCGGCCGCTTGTGATGGATGATGTCGTGGAGCGGCTGATCACGCTCCAGCACTTCGGCGAGCGTGAAGCCGGTCAGCTGCTCGGCCGCCGCGTTCATGTACGTGCAGTGTTGACGCGCGTCCATCATGAAAAGGGCCAGAGTCGCGTTCTCGGCGATGGTGCGCGCGAGCCCGGCGAGGTGGGTGCTGCGGGCCGTTTCGTTCGACACGTTGATCGACGCCTCCAACCTTTGCGCATACGGGAGGAGCGGGGCGCCGGCAAGCCCTTGCCTGCCGCGCGGCGACCGGCGTCCTCAGTTGTCGAACGGGAGTGCCGCGGCGGCCGCGTCCAGCGCGCGGAGGCGGACGGCGATCGCGCGGACCTTCCCGGCGAGCACCGGGTCGCTCGCCGCGCGCGCACGAAGCGCATCGGGGCGCGCCATGGCGAATGCGAACGTCTCCGCCTTGTCCTCTTCGACGCCGCTCGTCGCGTACGCCGACACGAACCCAGGCAGCTCGGCGGGCGGGTCGGCCGCCCACGCCCCGCGCAGCGTTCGCCCGCCGGCGCCGTACGCGAAGCCTGGAGTCAGCGCCTCCCAAGCGGGATCGGGCGCGAGGCGGCCGTCGTCCGCGAGGTCGGCGAAGTGGAAGACTTCGTGGTGCAGGCCGCGCACGAGGTCTCGCTCGGTGCCGTCGACGTCCAAGAGGAGGAGCCCGCCTACGTTCGGCAGGGACGGGATCGCGCGGTCGCCCTCGGCGAGCTCCTGGGTGAGGACGACGCCGCGGAGGCGCACGGCGCGAAGGAGCGAGGCGGGGTAGCGCGCGAGCTCTCGCCCTATGATCGCGCGTGCCGCTTGCCTGCGGTCGGCACGCGGCGGCACGCCGTGAACCGGCCCGTTGCCGAGCTCGATGCGGAACTCGCGCGTCGCATCGAGGAGCGCGACGCCTGCCGCCGAGCCGTCGTGGACGAAGCCGAAGTGTGCGGCGTCGCTGGGGAGAGAGGCAGCGGGCGCGTCCGCGCCGGAAGCGCTACGGGAGGCGACGCCTACGGCAATCGCTACCGCTGCTGCGCCGACGACGAAGACGGCCGATGGGCTCGGGCGCATCCCGCCCACGATAGCAGGACGCGCTGCGGTGCGCCTGCGTGCGCGCTCGCCTATCCGCGCGCGTGCATGGCGACGACCGGCGGCGGCGCGGTCGTTGCGAGATCGCGCTCGAGTCCCATCGTCTCCGCGACGCCATCGCGGTAGCGGTGCCAGCGGACGAGCGCGTCCATGCACGTATCGACCACGGTCTTCGCGACCGCTTCGTCCCGCGCGTGCTCGAGGACGATGCGCCACGCGTCACCGCGGTGGCCACCTTCGACGTCTCCGTGCGCGCGCACGAGCGTCATCGCCTCGGACGGGCACCCGTAGTGCACGACGAGAGGATGCTTCGCGATCGCTGCCTCACCGCGTGCGCGCACGAAGGTGCCCGCGAGCTCGGCGCGCTCGTTCACGCTGCCTTCGACGAAGATCGTGAGGAGCGCCGTTGCGGCCTGCCAAGGCGCCTCCGCCGACTTCGCGCGCAGCCAGTCGCGATACGAGCGTGCGGCCGGATGAAGCTCGCGATCGAGTGTCGCCTCGTCGAACTGCGAGCGTGAGAACCCGAGCCCCTCCATCATGCGGAGGAAGAGCTCGGGGTGAGGTGCGCTCTTCGAGAGGCCGCCGGTCTGCTCCTCGTAGAGGTTCTCGGCGAGCGCACGGCGAACTTCGGGCACGTCCGGGACCTGGCCGAGCGCACGCGCGAGGAGCACCGGGAAGTCGCGGACGTAGACGGCGTACTCGTGCCGGAAGTGCACGTACAGCTGCGCCCGCGTGAGGCCCGGCCGTGTGAGCGCGGGATACGCCCAATGGTTCTTCTGATCCATGATCGCGAGGAGGCGATCGACCGTTGGATGCGTGAGCGGGATCACGCTTGTCATGGTTTCAAACCCGCCCGAGTCCGTCACGTTTTCCGCCATGCGCGTGCGCTCACGGCACGAGCGCGGCCGCGGCGCCAATGGCCCACGACAGATAGAGGAGCGTCACGCCGGCGAGCACGACGGGCACGGCGGCAGCCGCGAGGCGCCGCGCGAGCCGCGCACCCCAAGACTCCTCTGGCGCCGCGAACGCGCGCGTGAATGCCGCGCGAGCCAGCTCCTTGCGGCGCTCGGCATCGGCTGCATCGTCCGCGTGTGTGGGCAGCTCGCCGAGCGCCCGGAGGAGCCCCTTGTCGTCCTCGGGCGCTCGCGTGGGCTCGGCCGGCCGGGTGCTCATCGGGTGCCTCCGGTCGTCGTCGTCGGCTTCCGCGCCGCGGCGGCGGTTCGCTCGAGCCGATCCATCGCCGCCGCGAGCTGCGCGCGCCCCCTGCTGAGGCGCTGCCTCATCGCATCGTACGAGACGCCGAGCACCTTCGCGACCTCCTCTTGTTCCATGCCTTCCACACCGACGAGCAGCAACACCTCGCGCGAAGCGACCGGTAGAGACGCGAGCGCGGCCTCGAGCCGTGCGATGGCATGCGTGCGCTCGTGCTGCGCTTCGGGCGAGCCGTCCGCCGGCGCGTGGGAGACGATCTCGAGCCCGAACGTCACGACGCGACTCAGGTCGAGCATCGCCCAGCGCCGATGGCTCGTGAACGCGTTCCGAGCGATCGTGAAGAGGAGCGCCGCGAGCGTCGTGTCTTCGCGCAGCGTCGGCGCCGCGCGGGCAAGCCGGAGCCACGTCTCCTGCGCCAGGTCTTCCGCCGTATCGCGCCGGCCGGTCAGCCGAAGCAAGAACGAGAAGATCCGCGGATGGTAGAGGGCGTAGATGTGGTCGAACGCAGCCGCATCTCCTCGCCGCAGGCGGGCCACGAGCTCGCCGGCGTCGAGCTCGGGCGCGGAAGAGGCGAGGCCGCGGGTCACGCCTCTGAGAACGCACGAGGCCCGCGCCTGTGACAAGGATTAATCGCCTGTCCGCCGCGCGCTTGGAAAAGGCTTGTCACAGCGAGCGGCGACGCGCGTCATGCCGGGCATGTGGACGCTGATCCGGAACGGCGGGGTCGTCCCGATGTTGTTCATCGTGGGCGCTTCGGCCGGGGCGCTTCTCGCGGCCTTCTACTTCGCGGTGCGTGGCGACCGCCGAACCCTCGGGTTCGTCGTGTGGATGTCGGCCGCGGTGCTGTTCGCGACGCTCTCGGCGACGTGCGCCGACGTGGGCGCGACGCTCTACACGTCGGCCGACGTCTACGCGACCGGCCAGTTCCGGGGCGAGCGTGCCGTTCCCGCGAACATCCTCGTGCAAGGCCTCGCCGAATCGACGAGCCCGGGGATCCTCGGCTTCTCGGTGCTGGCGGTCACCGCGCTCCTCACCGCGGTAGGCAAGCGTCGCCTCGACGAGCGGAGCGGGCCACGTTCGTGATCCACGCCGTCCGCTTCACTTCCGCCGCGCAACCCAGAGCTTGCCCCCGCGCGTGACGACGACGCGGGTGCCGGCGTCCGTGGGGGCGACCGCGTGCACCTCGAGGAAGCTGCACGGGTAGAGAGACGGCGCGCTGGCGCGAGCGCCCGCGACGTCGCCTTCTTCGAGGAGCATCGTGTCGCCTTCGCCGCATTCCGCGAGCGCGAGGCGCCCGCTCGCGACGCACGCCGGTGCAGCGCCGCGCGCCAGCGAACCGCCGAGCTCGAGCCGCATCCGGCCGTCGGCCGTGAGCGCCGTGCTGCACGCCGTCTTCGTCTCTTGGAAGAAGCCCGAATCGACCGCGCAGTACGTGATCTGAACGAGGCCGCCTTTCGCGTGGGCGGTGAGGCTCTGGAACGTGTCGTCGAGCGCGCCGAGCGACGTCGGCGTCGAGAATTCATCGGCCGTCGCGGGGAGCGAGGCCATCGAGAACGACGCGACGTCGTCGAGGAAGCTTCCGCCTTCGCCCGCAAAGGCGTGCACGACCGTGCCGTCGCCGGTCACCGCGAGCACGCCGCGCTTCGCCGCGATCGACGCGGGTACCGGTACCGTCGCGCCCACGGCGGCAAGCGTCGGCGGCGTTCCGCGCAGGCGCGCGAGCCCTTCTGGTCCTTCGCGGACGACGACGAACCCCGTCTCGTCCACGCCCACGCCGAGCACCGTGCCGAGCGTCGACGCGTCGTACGGGTCCAGCGTCGCGGTGGCGCCGTCGAAGCTCGCGAGCCACGCGGCAGAGGGTGAGGCGAGGAGCGCGAGCACGCGCGTCCCCTCCGTCTTCACGGCTGCAAACGTGGCGTTCACGGGTGAGCCGCCCACGGGGACCTCGCGGGGCTCTCCCGCGCCGAACACGACGAACGCGAGCGCACCGTTCGTCGAGGACGTCACGAGGACCGTCTCGTCAGTGCGCGCGGCAGCACCGAGCACACGTCGACCGTCGAAAGGGAGGGGACGGCCCGGCGACCACGTCGGCGTGAAGGTACCGAGCGAAAGCTCACCGCCTTCTCGAGCAAGAAACATCTCGCCCTCGCTGGGGAACGCGACGCGCAGCTCGAGCGGCGCATCGTCCGGCGAGCCGCCGTCCCCCGCAGGGCGCGTGCTCCGCGCGTAGCCCATGTCGACGCGCTCGCCGTCCGGCGCCGTGCCGCTCACCTTTCCGGCGGTGAGCGCCGTGCCGCGGACGGTGACCCTCGTGCCGTAATCGCCCGCGCGCGGCGTCACTTCGCCGACGTGTGGCACGGGGTCGAAAGGAGGCTCGGTGCCGTCGCCGACCGCCGCGGAGGTACACGCCGCCAGCGCACCGGCCACCAGGCCCGTCGCGAACAGAGCACGAACCGGGCTCACGAACAGTGTATTGTGCACCATCACGAAAGGGATAGTGCAGGGGACGTGCCTCGGTCGCGGACCGCATCGCGCCGCGGAAATCCCGAGCGTTGCGGCTCGAGGCGTGAACCGCGCTGCGCACGTTCCGTTCGCAGGCCGTGCACACGAGGTAGCGGCGAAGCGTTGCCGCCGGCGTGCTCGGAGGTGCGCCGACGTCGCCCGCACGGTGCTAGGGTCCCGGTGCGATGGCGAAGCGAGCACGCACGGAGCGCCGGGAGGCAGCACGCGCGGCGGTGAAGCTCGCGAGCGCGCGGCTGAAGCTCGCGGCGCTCGAAGCGGGCGGCGCGCCGGACCGGCCCATCGAGGTGACGAGCGCCTCGGTCATCGAGCCGCACGCCTCGAGCATGCCGTGCGCTTCATGCGGGGCCGACGGTGTCCGCGTCGAAGAGCACGTCGCGGTCACCGTAGGCGGCGCGGCCGAGGGCGAAACGGCGCGGAGGCTTCGCGTCACGCGCGTGGTGTGCCCGCGCTGCGGCGTGCGTCGTGACGTGTACTTCCGCATCGGAAGCGTCCTGCCGAGCTGACGCCACGCGAAGGCCTCGCGGTGCATCCAAGTCGTCGTCGTGAAGGAGCCTTCGGAACGCACGCTCGCGCTGCTGCTCGGAACGCTGACCGCGTTCGCGCCGCTGTCGATCGATATGTACCTGCCGAGCCTGCCGGCGATTGCGCGCGACCTGCACGCATCGGCGAGCGCCGTCCAGCTCACGCTTGCCGCGTTCTTCGCCGGGCTCGCCGTTGCGCAGCTCGCGTACGGGCCGCTCGCAGACCGGTTCGGTCGGAAGCCGCCGCTCGTGTTCGGTCTCGTGCTCTACGTGCTCGCCTCGGTCGCATGCGCGCTCGCGCCGACGGTCGAGATCCTCGTCGCCATGCGTTTCGTGCAGGCGGTGGGCGGGGCGGCGGGCGTCGTCGTCGCGCGGGCCGTCGTGCGCGATCTTCGTTCGGGCGCGGAGGCCGCGCGTCTGCTCTCGCTGCTCATGCTCGTGATGGGCGCAGCGCCGGTCCTCGCGCCGCTGCTCGGCTCGGCGCTCTCGGTGTTCGGCAGCTGGCGGCTCACGTTCTGGGTGCTCGCGGTCCTCGGCGTCGTATGCCTCGCCGTCGTGCCCGCCGCGCTGCCCGAGACGGGCAGACGCCGAGCCTCGCGGGGCGCGCCTTCAGCGCTGCTCGCCGAGATCCGCGCGCTCCTCGGGGACCGCAGCTTCCTCGCGTTCGCGCTCGCCGGCGGCTTCTCGCAGGCGGGCATGTTCGCGTACATCGCGGGCTCGCCCTTCGTGCTCATCGAGCTGTTCGACGTCCCGCCGCGCACGTATGCGCTGTTGTTCGGGCTGAACGCGGCCGGTCTCATCGCCGCATCGCAGCTCAACAGGCGCGTGCTCGCGACGCACTCTTCGGTCGCCGTGCTCGGCCGCGCCACCATGGCCGCGTTCGTTGCCGGGCTCGCGCTCGTCGCGCTCGCGTTCGTGCAGCCATCGCTCGCGCCGTCACTGGTCGCGCTGTTCGTGTTCGTCGCGACCATCGGCTTCGTGGGCCCGAACACGACGGCGCTCGCCATGGAGCGGCACGGCGCACGCGCAGGTCTCGCGTCTGCCGTGCTCGGCTCGCTGCAGTTCACCATCGCTTCCGCCGCCGCGACGCTCGTGGGCGCCGCGAACGACGGCACGATGCGCCCGATGGCCACCGTCATGGCCGGCTGCGGAGCCGCCGGCGTCGCATGCATGCTCCTCGGCCGGAAGAGCCTCGCTCCCGAGGCGGTGGCCACGTCCTGAACGCTCGCGCGCGGTTCAGGGGAAGGCGAGCACGCGGGCTTCGCCAGCCGCGGCGATCCTCGCGTCGATGATCGCGAGCGCGCTCCGGCGGCGCTCGGCGACTCCGGCGAGCGCCTTTGCCGAGAGGAGCGGTACGCCCTTCGTCTCCTCGCCGAGCGCGGCCGCGAGCGCTTCGTCGCCGAGCGCGCGGAGGCGCGTGACGAGCCCGCGCGGCAGCTTGTGGATGGCACGGAGGAGAGCCTCGTTGCGCGCGAGGCCGTCCTTCGGCGGAGTCTCGAAGAAGGCGCCGTCGTTGTCGACGAAGAGGAGCTTCGTGCCCGTGCGGTCGACGCCGACGTTGCCGCCGCTCCATCGATCCCAGTTGCCGGTCACGAAGTCGAAGACGCAGAGCGCGCTGATCTGACGCGCGAGGTCGCGATCGGCCTCGCTCTCGATCACCCCTTCGGCCGAGAGCCACGCGCGCCACTTCGACGCCCAGGGCTCCTTTTCGAGTGGAAGGAAGTCGAGGCCGTCGATCCACGGCACGAGCGAGCCCTTCACGACGCCGCCGTGGGCGAGCGCCTCCGCCGCGACGAGCTCTCGCGTTCGGTCGTCCTTGGCGGCCGTCGCGAGCGTGCTGGCGGCGTACGCGCGAAACGCCGCCGGCGGGACGTTCGGGAGCCCGAGCGCGAGGCCGAGCCGGTAGGCGGCGATCTCGCCTTTGTAACGCAGCGGACCGCGACGCGACGCCGGCTTCCATACCGCACGCTGGCCCGTGTCGAGGTCGACCTTGAGGACGACCGACGTGTGGCCGATCGCTTTTGCCGCGCGTGGCTCGCCGCGCAAGAACGGCTCGAAGTCGAAGGCGCCGACCTCGGCTTCGATCGCGGCGCTTGCGTCCGCCGCCGCCGGCGCGGGCGCGTTCGCGTCCGCAGGCCCGGCACCGACGGCGGGCGCTGCGAAGGAAGGACCCGAGTCGGCCGCTTCGCGCCCGTCCGGCGCGCGAGAGCACGCGGCGAGCACGAGGAAGGCGAGGGCGCGGCGGCGGTCAGCGCGCCGAGACACGCTCGATGAACTCGCGGATCTTCCCGCCGACGAGCTCGGGCTGCTCGATCGGAGCGACGTGGCTTCCGCCCTTCACCATGAGCAGCTCGGCGCCGGGGATCTGCTCGGCCATCGATTCGCTGAGCGATGCGGGGGTGAAGGTGTCTTTTTCGCCGGCCACCACGAGCACGGGCACGTCGACCTTCGCGAGGTAGTCCTCGGCCGTGTGCTCGCCCGCTGCGCGGAGCATGCGGAGGAACATGGGGAAGTCCACGTGGGTCATGTGCTTGAGGTACGGCAGCATGTCCTCGCGCCGGACGTGATCGGGATCCACGTCGCCGGCGAGCAGCGCCGCGCGGAACGCCATCTCCGGCGGGATCCGCGACCAGATCGCGCGGACGAGGTCCGGCTGCTTGTCGACGACCGCCATCACCTTCGGCAGGAGCGCGTCGAGGATCGGGACCCCGCGGAAGGAATGGGTCACCTTTCCGAAGCTGCCGCAGAGGAGCACGATGCCCTTCACGTTCTTCGGATAGAGACGCCACTCCTCGAGCGCGACCTGCGTGCCCATCGAGTGACCGATGACGACGCACGGCGGATCGCCGAGATGGTTGCGCACGGACATGAGGTCCGTTGCATGTGCCGCGATGTCGATGCGGCCCGCGTCGACGGGCGTGCCGCTACGCCCGTGACCGCGGTAATGCCAGTGGGCGACGTCGCAGAGCGCCGCGACCTCGTTCCACAAGTACTTCCATATGAAGCCGTCGCACAGGATGCCGTCGCAGAAGATGGCGCGCACGGCTGCGCCCCCCCGGGGATCGATCTCCCCGCCACCGTGCTTCGGCATCGTGCGGAGGAACAGCCTGGTGCCGTCCTCCGCCGTGACGGTGTCGTGGCTCTCCGTCGGCTCGGGCGCTCCCGACGCAGCGGGAGGAGGCGCGATCGACGGCGGCCTCACGCTACCGCGTTCGCTCACGCCTCGTCGTCGTCCTCGCCGCCCTCGACTTCGTTGACGCTCGGCAGCTTCTTGATCTCGAGACGCGAGATCTTCCACGCGCGCTGCACGACCCACGAGAGCGAGCGGTCGAGACGCGCGGCCTCTTCCTTGATCTCCTGGAGCATCGACTCAGGGAAGTAGAGACTCTGCTTCCTCTTGTCCGTCTTCGAGCTCTCGGTACGCAGGTTCGAAATCGAATCCTTGTCGTTCGCCAAGGGGGGCCTCCTCTGGTGGACAGCTACGCTTGTAGGGGCGCCGGCGCGGCTAGCGGCTTGACTTAACGGAGCTCGCCGCGATGGACCGCCAGGCCGCGATGGCCGGGTACTCGGAAGAGATTCACTGAGATTCTCCGCCGAGTGGCCCCAAGTCAGACAATGATCCACTTCTGCGGTGAATCCGTCCAGCGTTTTATCGAATGAAGGCACGCTACTGTGGACGGCCCGTGAAGCGAGCACATCCCGATCTCCCTCCTTCTGACCCGCTCGAGCCGCAGGCGCTGCTCGCGCCGCCCGCGCGCCGCTCTCACCCGCGCCGCCTCGCGCGCGTCGCGCGCTTCGTGGGTCCCACGGTCGCGGCTTTCGTCGGCGGAGTGCTCGTCGGAGGCATGCGCGCAGAAGCGACGCCAGAGGCCCAGAACCCTTACCAAGCCGTCGCGCAGCTCGGCCGCGTGCTCGTGCAGATCGAGAACCACTACGTCGACCCGGTCGAACGCGGCAAAGTCGTCGAGGGAGCCATCAAGGGCATGGTCGAGAACCTCGACCCGCACTCGTCCTATCTGCCGCCCGAGGAATGGAAGCAGTTCCAGAGCGACACCGAGGGCAAGTTCGGCGGCGTCGGCCTCGAGGTCGACGGGCGGAACGAGAAGCTCGTCGTCATCGCACCGATCGAGGGCTCACCCGCGGCGAAGGTCGGCATCAAGAGCGGCGATCAGATCGTCGCCGTCGACGGCGAGGACGTGATGAGCCAGCCGCTCGAGAAGGTCGTGAAGAAGATGCGCGGCGCTCCTGGGACGAAGGTGAAGATCACCGTGCACCGCGAGAGCGGCCGCGGCACGGCAGTCGCCGGGGCGCTCGACGCGGGCGTCGCGCCGTCTGCACCTCTGCCCGGCGACAAGGGAGACGCGGGCGCAGCGGAGCGTACCGGGACGACGCTGACGTTCGAGGTCACGCGCGAGGTGATCCACGTCTCTGCCGTCACGTACAAGCTCCTCGAGGGCAACGTCGGCTACATGCGCATCAAGCAGTTTCAAGAGCGCACGCACGCGGAGACGATGGTGGCGCTCGCGAAGCTTCGCGGTGAGGCGAAGGGTGGGGCGATCGCGGGCGTGCTCCTCGACGTTCGCTCGAATCCGGGCGGCCTCGTCGACGAAGCGACGGAGATCGCCGACGAGTTCCTCGGCGGCGGCGGCATCTACTCGATGCGCCACCGCGGGCAGGTCATCGAAGACCTGAAGGCGAACCCGGGCGGCGCCTTCGTCGACCTCCCCGTCGTGGTGCTCGTCAACGAGTGGAGCGCGAGCGCGAGCGAGCTGCTCGTGGGGGCGCTGCAGGACAACAAGCGCGCGACGGTCGTCGGCGCGAACACCTTCGGCAAGGGCAGCGTGCAATCGATCTTGCCGCTCCCGAGCGGCGCAGGCCTGAAGCTGACGACCGCGCGCTACTACACACCGAGCGGCCACGCGATCCAAGCCGACGGCATCCACCCGGACGTCATCATCGAGACGGGCACGCGGGCGCCCGCGGAGGCGGCGAAGATCACGCGAGAACGAGACCTGCCGGGTCACCTCCCGCCGGAAGGGCCGCAGGGCGGCGCCACCGCGCGCGATGCAGGCTCGGTCGTCATCGACGGCGGGACGTCCGACGAAGTCAGCGGTATGCTCGCCCGAGACGTTCCTCGGGATCCGTCGAACGCGGCCGACGTCGTCTTGAGGGTGGGTTACCAGATGTTGAAGACGCAAATCGCGACGAAGTCGTCGCCCCTCGCGAAGTAGCGATGGCGGCCGCTCCGCTTCCCGCCGACGAGCAAGAGCGCGTCAGGCAGCTCGCGGCGTGTGCGATCCTCGACACACCGCCAGACGCCGCGTTCGACGACATCGCGCAGCTCGCGCGGCTCATCTGCGACACGCCGATGGCCCTCGTCTCGATGGTCGACATGCAGCGTCAGTGGTTCAAGGCGCGCGTCGGTCTCGAGCTCGGCGAGACGCCGCGCGACCACTCGTTCTGTGCGCATGCGCTGGAGCAGACGACGCCTCTCGTCATCGCCGATGCGCAGGCGGATCCGCGCTTCCGCGACAACCCGCTCGTCACGGGCGAGCCTTTCATCCGATTCTACGCGGGCGTTCCCATAAGGCTCGGTGCCGGCTCTGCGCTCGGGACGCTCTGCGTCCTCGATACGAAGCCGCGCGCGCTCACGGCGGCGCAGCTCGAAGCGCTCTCCGTGCTCGCCCGGCGCGTCGAGCGTGAGCTCGAGCTCGTACGGACGGCGCACGGCGGCTCTCCGGGGCAGCCGCGACGCGTCTCGGGGACGTACCTTGCGCCGGGAGCCGTGCTCGGCGAGCGATACGAAGTGGAACGGCTCGTCGGCGAAGGTGGCATGGGCCGCGTGTACTTTGCACGTGATACGCGAACGGGCGCACCCGTCGCGGTCAAGGTGCTGAGCGAAGTCGTCGTCCACGAGGGCGAGGCGATGGAACGCTTCGTTCGAGAGGCGCAGCTTCTCGCGCGCGTCGGAGGTGAGCATGTCGCGCGCCTCCTCGACGTGGGCAACCTGCTCTCCGGCGCGCCCTACCTCGTCATCGAGCACCTCGAAGGTTACGACCTGGCGCATAGGCCGGTCCGGCAGCTGCCCGTCGCGCAGGCGGCGCGCTTCGTCCGCGAGGCGTGCGAGCCGGTCACGCGCGCGCACGCGGCCGGCATCATCCATCGCGATCTCAAGCCGGCGAACTTGTTCGTCGCCGTCTCGCCGAACGGCAAGGAGACGGTGAAGCTCCTCGATTTCGGCATCGCGAAGCTCGTAGCGCCCGACGCCTCCGAGCGCCCCGAAGCCGTACAACCTCCGGGCGCGCACGCGCTCACGAGCGCGGCGGCGGTGCTCGGCTCTCCTCTCTACATGTCGCCCGAGCAGATGCTGTCGTCGCGCGACGTCGACGCGACCGCCGACATCTGGGCGCTCGGCGTCGTCCTTTACGAGCTCCTGACCGACGCCCACCCGTTCGAAGGCGAATCGCTCACCGCGATCTGCGCGAGCGTGTTCCTCGACCGCCGCATCCCGCTCCGGAGCCGGCGCCCCGACATCCCCGATGCGCTCGAGGCCGTCGTGGCCCGTTGCCTCGCGCGCGAGAAGGAACGCCGCTGGCCGACGGCGAACGCGCTCGCCGACGCGCTCGCACCGCTCGCGTGAGGTCGGGGTCAGCGAAGCACGTGCCGTGCGACCTGCTCGAGGATGCCGACGCGATCCGGCTCCTTCGCGACGGCGCTCATGAACGCCTTCGCCTGCTCGAGCGTCACGAGCATCGCGATGCGCTCGCAACCCTCGAGGATCGCGGTCGCGCGACGTAGCTCGTCCGCGTGCGGCACGACGACGGGCGGCACGAAGCCGATCCCCGTGTGCACGGTATCGTGCGCGTGCGCGGGCTCCTCCATCTCGAGCTCCTGGACGTCCTTCGGTAGGATGATGCACGTGACCGTTCGCTCCGCGAGCGCCACGCGTATCGCGCGGTCCACGAGGTGCCGGACCTGCGAAGCGGTCATGGCGGTGTGGACGTATTCGTGCGCGACGTCCTTGAAGAGCGTCGGCAGGTCGACCTCCTGCTGGTAGTCGCCGCCGATCGCCGTACGTGCAGACTGACCCACGATCGCGAGCACCGGGGCGTGATCGAGCTTCGCGTCGTAGAGGCCGTTGAGGAGGTGGATCGCGCCGGGGCCGGACGTTGCCATGCAAACGCCGAGCTTGCCGGTGAGCTTCGCGTGGCCGCACGCCATGAGCGCCGCCGTCTCCTCGTGGCGTGCCTGGACGAAGCGCAGCTTCTGACCGTCCGTGGCGTCGCGCTGCAGCGCACCCAGCAGGCCGTTGATGCCGTCGCCGGCATACCCGAATACGCGATCGACGCCCCACGCCGCCAGGCGCGTCACGATGAAGTCGCTGACCGTCTTGCTCATGAGAGTCTCCTCGCGAAGGACTCGCGAAAGCGTGCAAGGTGCACGCCGGGAGAGACGACTTCTTGCCTGCGGCGGTACGGTCAGTCCGAGCGCAGGACGATGGCGGCTCGCACGAGCGGCATGAGCAGCACGAACGTGCCGGCGACGAGCGCGAAGCTCGCCCATGTCCACTCGCCAGGCGGGCCGATGCGCGCGAGGGAGGCGAGCATCGCGACGATGCCGACGACCGCGTAGCCTCGCGACGGAGCGCTCCACACGAGCGCGCTCGCGGTGGTCGCGACGGCGGCGCAGCCGACCGCGAGGAGGCTCTTCCAGTTCCATGGCGCGGGGTTGCCGCGAAGCCAGCCGAGAACGGCGATCGCCGTGAGCGCGCTGAAGAACAGCAGCGCCAGCGATGCGAGTAGGGCGGCTCGCTTGGAAACGCGTTCGTCCACGCGCGCCCAGTGTACAACAGTCGCCGCGGCGCGCGTCAGCCGCGGATGCGAATCGCGTAAGTGAGCTTCGCGACGCTTTTCAGGACGTTCGGCACGCGCTTGAAGAGGTTGATCGACGGCGGCCGCTTCTCGATGACGCGGACCGGGATCTCCTTCGTGCGGACGCCGCCGCGGTCGGCGCGGATCACGAGCTCGCTCGCGAACACGTCCTTGTCGACGAGGCACGAGCGCACGATGTCGAGAAGCGCGAGCCGGCGGAACGCCTTCAGCCCGTGCGTGTCGGTGCCGCGAAAGCCGAGCAGCACCTTCAGCATCGACGAGTACGCGATGCTGGCGACGTGACGGATGGCCGGCCGATCGTCTTCGGCGCCGGCGAGGAGCTTCGAGCCGATCACGAGATCGGCCTCGCCGCTCTCCAAGATCTCGACCGCGCGGCGATGAAAGTCCGCGTCGCAGAGGTCGATCTCGTCGCAGATGACGAGGTTCCCGCGCGAGAGGAGGATGCCTTGCTTCAGCGCTTTGCCGTAGTTCGGCTCGCCGAGGCTGATGATCTTCACCTGCCCTTGCGGAGCGGAGCCGTACTTGTTCGCGAGCTCTTGCCCGATCTCGACCGTACGATCGCGCGAGCCGTTCTCGGCGAGGATGATCTCGTAGCTCCAGCCGGTCGGCTCGAGCCGCTCGCGAAGGTCCACGACGGCGGCGTGCAGAATCGCCTCCTCGTTGTAGACGGGGATGACGATGGAGATGCGCGGCGCCGAAAGCGCCTGCGGGTCGTGCGGGTCGTGGGCGCTCGAAGACATGCGCGAAGTCTCGCCGTTCTAGTACGGGTATCCCGCCCTCGCCAAGACGTAGTAGGGTCCGCCCGCGATGAAAAAGGGCCTCGCTGCCTCGGTTCTGCCGCTTCTCTTCGCCGTCGGGCTTTCCTCGGCGTGCAGCAAAGACCCGCCGCCGAAGCCGAGCGACGAGCCGAAGAAGACGACGCCGGTGCCGTCGGACATGGTCTTCAACGACTTCGTGCCGGCGACCGGCGGCGGCGCGGGCATCGTCGGTGTGAAGACCGACGGCGGGATCCTCGAAGGCGGCGCGGATCTCGGAAGCGCAGCCGCGGCGCCCGGCGGCCCCCCGGCGGAGGCCGCCGACGCGCCGAACAAGCTCCAGGTGATCGAGCCCGGCGCGGAGCCGCGCGTCGCCCGCCGGTACACGTTCGCCGCGAACCGCGCTGCGAAGCGCCTCATGACGACGAAGCAGAGCGTCGGCCGCGAAGGCGGCGCGGCGGGTCAGGAGGTCGCGTTCGCGCTGACGGGCGAGTTCGTGCCGAAGCAGGTGACCCCGAACGGCGCGCGCTTCGAGATGAAGGTGCTCGGCATCGACATCCCGGACATGCCCGCCGCGCAGAAGGCGCAAGCGGCGGCGCAGCTCGCGATGTTCAAGGGAATGACCGGCCAGTTCGACGTGTCGAAGCAAGGGGAGGTCGGGGAGATCGACTTCAAGGCCGACGAGCGCATGCAAGGGCAGGGCGCCGAGGTGATCCTGCAGAGCCTGCAGCAGGCGGCGGAGCTCCTCTTGCCGCCGCTTCCGGACGCGCCGATCGGCACGGGCGCGAAGTGGGAGCGCAGCGTCGAGCGCGCCGAGCGGGGCATGGTGCAGAAGGCGAAGCACGCCTTCACGCTCAAAGAGGTCACCGCCGAGGGCGGCGTCGTCGACGCGACGACGGAGATCTCGATGCCGAAGCACGCGCTCCAGCAGCGCGGCGCGCCCCCGGGGACGACCGAAGAGGTCACCGGCAAAGGGCACTACACGTACACGTTCAAGTTCGACCACGTCGCCACGAAGGTCGAAGGCGAGATGACCATCACGCGGCGCATCGAAGCGGCCGGCCCGAACGGGCAGAAGCAGTCCATGGCCGAGATCATCAAGCTGAAGAACCAGCTCGAAGCGGCGAAGTGACCGCCGCTCCATCGTCGCCGCGCGCCGGGCGTTGACAGGCGCGCTTACCCGTAGAAGTTAGGCGCCCACGCTTGCGCGTCTCCGGCTGCTCGTTGGCACGCTGGAGCGGATCGCATCGAGAGAAGGAGAATGTCATGGCCGAGGGCTTGAATCGGGTGATGCTGCTGGGGAACCTCGGAGCCGATCCCGAGCTGAAGATGACGCAGGGCGGTCAGGCCGTCCTGAAGCTGCGTCTGGCCACGACCGAGACGTACCTCGACCGGAACAACACGCGCCAGGAGCGCACGGAGTGGCACTCGGTGACGCTCTGGGGCAAGCGCGGTGAAGCGCTCGCGAAGTTCCTCGCCAAGGGCGAGCGCATCTTCGTCGAAGGCTCGCTCCGCACGTCCAGCTACGAGAAGGACGGCGAGAAGCGCTACCGCACGGAGATCAACGCGACGAACGTGATCCTCGCCGGTCGCGGTCGCGGTGGCGAGGCGGGAATGGACATGGAGCGCGGCGCCGGCGGTGGCGGTGGGGGCGGCGGTGGCGGTTACGAGCGTCGCGGCGGCGGCGGTCCCTCGCGCGACGCGGGCCGGAGCGCGCCCCCTCCCTCGGCGGCTCCTCCGCAGGACGACTTCGGCGACTACGGCTCGGGCGGCGACGACGAAATCCCGTTCTGATCCGCGGCCGCTTGCGCATCGCGGCGCCATCCGCTACGTAGGCCCGCCCCTCCTATTTCCGGCGGGGATCGCGAGAGAGAGTCATGAAAGAAGGAATCCACCCCGAGTACCCCGCGGCGACGGTCAACTGCGCCTGCGGCAACTCGTTCGTTACCAAGTCGACGCGCGGCGACTTCCAGGTCGACGTCTGCTCGAACTGCCATCCGTTCTACACGGGCACGCAGAAGCTCATCGACGCGGCGGGCCGTGTCGACCGCTTCCGCAAGCGCTACTCCGCCGAGGGCGGCGCCAAGAAGGCTGCCGGCCCGAAGGGCGACGCGGCTGCGACGGCGGCTCCGGCGAAGACCGACGGGGAAGCGCCCGAGGCCTGAGCTCGAGCGCGCGGGGGCCGGCTTCGTGCTGGCTCGTGCGATACGCAAACCCTCGGCAGCGCGAGCGGGCCGAGATGCGAACGAAAGAGGCGGGGCTTGGCGAGTAGCCGACCCCGCCTCTCGTGCGTAGAGTAAGCCGGCATGCCCGAAGCCACGTCGCCGTCTCGTTCGCCCGCCGCTCGCCCCGAAGCATCCACGCCGTACATCGGCGGCCAGGCCGTTCTCGAGGGCGTCATGATGCGGTCGCCGACCTCGTTTGCGGTCGTCGTGCGTCGGCGTGATGGCTCGCTTCACGTGCGCGAGCGCGGCGTCAGCGACACGCGAAAGGGCTTCGCGAAGCTGCCGCTCGTGCGCGGCGTCGCTTCGCTCGTCGAGAGCTTGAAGCTCGGGAGCGAGGCCCTGCGCTTCTCCGCCGAGCAGATGGAGCGCGATCTCGAAGCCGAGGAGCGCGACGCGGAAGCCGCGAAGAAGAACAAGGCGGGCGCGGTCGCGAAGACGACCGGCTCGGTCATCACCCTTTTGAACGCGCTTGCGTACTCGCTGTTCCTCCTCGTCTCGGCGGATGCCGATGCGGGCGGCGCGGCGCCGGAGAGCACGGAGCAGCCGATCGACAAGGCCGAGAAGGCCGAGAAGAAGGCCTCGAAAGGCCCGATGGCGCTCATGCTCGTCATGATGGTCGGCTTCATGATCGCGCTGCCGCAAGCCGCCGCCGCCGGCATGAACAAGTGGGCGCATCTCGGGCTCGACGTGCAGTCGCCGGGCTTCCAGGCGATCACGGGCGCGTTCAAGCTGACGATCGTCGTCGGCTACCTCGTCGTCGTGCGCAGGGTCCTCCCGGACATCCGCCGCGTTTTCCAGTACCACGGTGCCGAGCACAAGACGATCAGCACCTACGAGGCCGGCGAGCCGCTCACGGTCGAGAACGCGCGCGCGAAGACGACGCTCCACCCGCGGTGCGGAACGACGTTCCTCGTCATGGTCGCCCTCGTGTCGATCCTCGTCTTCACCGCGGTCGGTGGCTTCCTGCCCAAGATCGCGACGGGCAAGGTCTGGCTCGACAACGTCGTTTTCTTCGCGCTGAAGCTGCCGTTCCTGCCGGTCATCGCCGCGGTCACGTTCGAGATCCAGCGCGTGTTCGCTCGCTACTGCACGACGGGGCCGCTCCGTGCGCTGCTCTGGCCGGGGTTCCTCTGCCAGAAGATCACCACGATCGAGCCGGACGACGAGCAGCTCGAGGTCGCGCTCGCTTCGCTGCGCGTGACCCTGTTCCGCGAAGCCGGCGTCGAGAAGTCCTCGGGCGGCGAGAAGGCAGACGTGCGCTACGCGAGCTTCGACACGCTGATGAAGTCGTCGCGCCTCCGCCGCGCGGCCTGACGGTCGCCGTCGATCCACGCGTCTCGCGTGGTAGGCTGGCGGACCGAATGCTTCCTCTCGACAAGCTCGAGCAGCTCTCGAGGCGCTACGTCGAGCTCGACGATCTTCTGTGTGACCCGCAGGTCCTCTCGGACCGCCATCAGCTCTCGAAGCTGAACAAGGAGCGGACCGACATCGAGCCGCTCGTGCACGCGTTCGCGCGGTACCGCGCGCTCGAGAAGAAGATCCGCGAAGACGAGGAGGCGCTCGCCGATCCCGAGCTGCGAGAGCTCGTCGAGCTCGAGCTCCCGATGCTCCAAGAAGAGCGCGGATCTCTCGAGAAGGAGATCCAGCTCCTCCTCTTGCCGCAGGATCCGAATGACAAGAAGAACGTCATCCTCGAGATTCGCGGCGGTGAAGGCGGCGAGGAAGCAGCGCTCTTCGCGGCTGATCTGTTCCGCATGTATTCGCGGTTCGCGGAGACGAAGGGCTGGTCGATCGAGGTGATGTCGCTCAGCGAGAGCGCGACCGGCGGCTACAAGGAGTGCATCGCGCTCATCGCCGGCAAGGACGTGTACTCGCAGCTTCGCTTCGAGGGCGGCGTTCACCGTGTGCAGCGCGTCCCGGCGACGGAGACGCAGGGGCGCATCCACACGTCGACCGCGACGGTGGCGGTGCTGCCGGAGGCTGACGACGTCGATGTGCAGATCGACGACAAGGATCTCGAGTTCTCGATCGCGGCGAGCGGCGGTCCCGGCGGGCAGGGTGTGAACACGACGAACAGCGCCGTTCAGATCCTGCACAAGCCGTCCGGGCTCATCGTGAAGTGCCAGGACGAGCGCTCGCAGCTCAAGAACAAAGCCAAGGCGCTGAAGGTGCTGAAGAGCCGGCTCCTCGACATCGAGCGCGAGAAGCAGGAGAGCGCGCTCTCCGCCGAGCGGCGTGGCATGGTCGGCACGGGCGAGCGCAGTCAGAAGATCCGCACGTACAACTATCCGCAGAACCGCGTGAGCGATCACCGCATCCGGCTCACGCTGAACAAGCTCGATCGCATCGTCGAGGGTGACCTCGAAGAGCTCGTCACCGCGCTCCGCACGCACCGGCAGGCGGCGCTGCTCGGCGAAGCGACGGGCGCGCCGATGTCGCTTCCCGGCGGAGACGACGAGGCATGACGCGCGCCGCGCGCCCGGCGCGAAAGCCGAAGCAGCCCGCGTCCGCGCCGACGCCGGCTGACGAGCGCCGGATCGAGGCGCTCACCGTCGCGATGACGCTCGCGCCGGGCGTGTATTCGCGCAATCGCATGTTCGCGCTCTTCGCGGACGTGAACGTGCAGCGCGCGAAGGCGAGGGCCGCCACGCTGCGCGGCATCGTCCAGCAGCTCCCGCGAGCATGCGCGGTGACGCTCACGCAGGAGGATCCAGTCCACCGCACGAGCGGCGAGCTAGAGCACGTGCTGCGCTATCAAGTGCCGGAGCTCTGCATGTCGCGCGTCGTAGAGCTGTCCGCGATCGAGCTCGCGACGCTGCGCCTCCTCGGCGCGCGCGCGGGCGTCCACTGCCTCCCCGCGGCCGACGGCGACCGCGCGCTCGTCGACGGCACGCTCGCGCGCCTCCTGCTCGACGGCGGCGACGCCACGGACATCGCCCGCGCCGCAGCGGGCTCGGTCCCTCCGCCCGCCGCGTTGGAGTAGACGGCGGGCGGGCGGGCGCGGGCGGCGGGCGGCGGGCGGCGGGTGGCCGCGGGTGGCCGCGGGTGGGCGCGCGCGGCGGGCGGGCGCGGGCGGCGGGCGGGCGCGGGCGGCGGGCGGGCGCGGGCGGGCAGCGGGCGGCGGGCTAGCGCGGGGGCAGGCGCGCGCGCTCCTCGCGCAATGCGCTCGCGGCGGAGAGAAGCGCCCGGTCCATGTTGCGCGCCAGTGGCCGGCGGCCCGAGCGGCCCGCCCGCCGGCCTGCGACCCGCGGGAAGGGCCCCGCAGTGCGCGTTGCGGCTAGCGCCGGATGGGCGGCATGAACGGGGCGCTTCTCGAGGACCGACGCCGCCGCCACGAACACGCGCCAAGAACGGCGCGATGCAGAAGCGCCCTGTCCAAGCCTGCGGAGCGTCCTCGGGACTGTCGCGACCGACATCACCGTGCCGCTCCGGCGGCGCGCTCGTGGAGCTGGCCTCGGCCTGGCCCCGGCCTGGCGCGGGCCAGGTTTGGGCCAGGGGCGCCGCTCGTCGCGCGCGCGGTGGACGATCACGGCGCGTGGCCGGCGCAAATCACGTGTGGCGAGGGCATCGCCTCGCGGCGCCGCGAAATCGCAGGCGAAACCGTGGTCAGGGCGCTTCTGGTTGGCTTCGCGACGGCCGTAGAGAAACGCCCCGTTCAAGATGCTGCGCACGGTGTCCGTCGCTTCCGGCGCGCGGTACGGCGTGTGCTTGCGACGGGCGACGGCGTGCACGGCAGGCGCACGCCACGCTACGCCGCACGCGTCGCTCTCGGCGCGTGCGTGGGTGCGGCGCGCGCGCATCCGGGCGCAGCGCGGTCGTGCGTCGGCCTTTGCGCGGGCAGGGAAGAGGAGGTGGATGTTGCGGCAAGTCGACGAGCCGGAGAGCGAGGATGCCGAGATCACGGGCGCGCTTTCGGCACCGCCGTTGTCGCCGCCACGTTCATCGCCGCCGCCGCTGTCGCCATCGCCGCCGTCGCTGTCGCTGTCGCCATCGCCGCCTGCGCCTGCGCCTGCGCCTGCGCCCGCGCCCGCGCCCGCGCCCGCGCCCGCGCCCGCGCCTGCGCCATCGCCGCCCGCGCCTGCGCCTGCGCCGCCTGCGCCTGCGCCTGCGCCTGCGCCGCCGCCTTCGCCGCCGTCGCGGCCGACTTCGGCACCGCCCTCACCGCGCTCACCGCCCTCGCCGCCCGCGCAGCCGGCGCTGTCGCGTGCGAAGAAAAAGGCGCTACGCAAGGCACGACGCCACCACAAGGGACCTCCGCCGCCACGCGGCTCGCGCGCGCGACCCGGCGGAGCCGCGGCCACGCAGGTGCAACGGCGAGCTCCGCCGCGTCAGCTCACGTTCGCGGAGCGACCGCGCTGGGGAGGGCCGCGCGCTGGCTCGGGCCCGAAGGTCGGGCTGCGCCCCCGCGTTCGACACCGCACGCGGCCCGAGCACAAGTACTGGAACGCGCTCCACATCACGATGCGCATCGCGCGCGGGATACCGTCGCTCCGCTCGCAGCGGCTCTACGGCGTGCTCGAGGGCGCCGTGCGCGCGACGCGGCGCCAGGGATTCCGCATCGTGGAATTCTCGGTGCAGGACGACCATCTCCACGTCGCCGCGGAAGCCGACGACAAAGATCGCCTCTCACGCGGGATGCGAAGCTTCGCCGTGCGGATTGCACGCCGCGTGAACAAGGCGCTCGGCCGTCGCGGCGGGCGCGTGTTCGGCGACCGCTACCATCGCCGAGACCTTCGCACGCCGCGCGAGGTTCGGAACGCGCTCGTCTACATCCTCGCGAACTACAAGAAGCACTTCCGGATCACGCACGGCCGGCCCTGCATCGACCCGTGCTCGTCGGCAGCGTGGTTCGATGGCTGGTCGTCGACCTACGCGCGCAGCCGTCCGCCGCCCGACACTCCGCGACCCACGGAGCCGGCGGAGACGCGCCTCCTCGCGACGCTGTGGCGGAAGCACGGCCTTCTCGAGCCGACGGAGATGCCAAAGCTCCCGCGGTAGCCGCCGCAACAATCGATGCGCCGAGCATGCACCTCCGCGCCGAGCGCACGCCCGCGCTGCGCCGCGACGTACCGGCGCCGCCACGCACCGGCGACGCCGCGCCCGACCGGCCCGCGCCCGACGGCGCCCCGCACGCACGCCCCCCCGCGCGCCCTCCGACGCGCAACCTCCCACACGCACCGCCCGTCACACGCCCAGCCGTGCGGCGAGCCTCCTTCGGTACGCCTCGTCCTCTATACTTCCTTCCGGAGGGTCGAACCCATGCGCGAGCGACGCGGACGCGGAGCGATCGTGGCAGTGGCGTGCGGTGCGGCGTTGCTCGCAGCTTGCTCGAGTGACGGCGGAGCCACTTCGTCGGGCGGCGCTACGAGCGGTGGCATCGCCAATGGCGGAGGGAGCACGTCGGGTGGCGAACAGACATCGTCGAACGGCGGCCCTGCGCCGGCGCCGCTGCCCACCGACGGTCTCCCCGCCGCCGGGAATCCAAACGGAAAGTGCGCCGTGCCGGCCGAGGCGGATGCGGAAGACACGTCGAGCCCGCGGACCGTCGTCGGGACCGGAACCGCCGCGAGCTGCACGAGCGACGCGTTCGTCTCGGCGGTCGCGAAGGGCGGAGTGATCACGTTCGACTGCGGGCCCGATCCGGTCACCATCACGCTCGATCGCACCGCAAAGATCGTGAACGACACGGGCCCGAAGATCGTCATCGACGGCGGCGGCAAGGTCACGCTCAGCGGCGGCGGGAAAGTTCGCATCCTCTACCAGAACACCTGCGACGAAGCGCAGAAGTTCACGACGTCGCACTGCCAGGATCAGGACCACCCGCAGCTCACGGTCCAGAACCTCACGTTCGTCGACGGCAACGCGAAGGGCGAGACGAAGGAGGGGGGCGGAGGCGGCGCCATCTTCGTCCGGGGCGGTCGCCTCAAGATCGTGCGCTCGCGGTTCTTCCGCAACGTCGTCGACGATACGGGGCCCGACGTCGGCGGCGCCGCGGTGCGCACGCTGAGCCAGTCCGAAGGACGCCCGGTCTTCGTCGTCGGCAGCACGTTCGGCGGGCGCGCCGAGCTCGGCAACGTCGGCTCCAACGGCGGTGCGCTCAGCAGCATCGGCGTGTCCACCACCGTGCTGAACAGCGTGCTCTCGCACAACCGCGCGATCGGCCGCGGCGCCAACCCGGCAAAGGCCGGCACGCCGGGGGGAGGCAGCGGCGGCGCCATCTACAACGACGGCAACACGTTCACCCTCTCCGTTTGCGGGACCGTCATCGAGGACAATCACGCGAACGAGGGCGGAGGCGCCATCTTCTTCGTCAGCAACGATCGCTCGGGCTCGCTCGTCATCAAGGACTCGATCCTCCGCCGCAACGAGAGCGAAGGTTTCGAGACGAGCGGCTACCCGGGAATTTTCGTCCTCGCGAAGGGCGATCCGGAAGTCACGAGCTCGACGCTCGAGTAGCGGCGCCCACCCGGGCGGAGAAGCGCCCGGCTCGGAGAAGCGCCCGGCTCGGAGAAGCGCCCGGCTCCAGAAGCGCCCCTCCAGAAGCGCCCCTCCAGAAGCGCCCGGCTCCAGAAGCGCCCCTCCAGAAGCGCCCCTCCAGAAGCGCCCCTCCAGAAGCGCCCCCTCCAGAAGCGCCCCGCCGGGCGAAGTCACCCCGGCGGCCACGACAAATTCCGTCCGCCGAGCACGTGCACGTGGATGTGGTGCACGGTCTGGCCGGCCGCGTCGCCGTCGTTCACGACGAGGCGGTAGCCGCCTTGCTCCAGTCCGAGCTTCCGCGCGACGTTCCGGGCCGCGACGATGACGCGGCCCATCGCGAGCGCGTCGTCGTCGGCGAGCTCGTGGATCGCGGCGATGTGCTTACGCGGGATCACGAGGACGTGCGTCGGAGCGACCGGGCGGATGTCCCGGAAGGCGAGCGCATGCTCGTCCTCGTACACGACGTCCGCGGGGATCTTCTTTTCGAGGAGATCGCAGAACAAGCAACCCATGCGCGCGAGCCTATCAGCGTGCATCGCGGGCGCGGCGCATCATTGCCGCGACGAATCGCGGCAGCGCGCGAGGCGCCTGGGCGAAGAACAAGGAGGGCTCGACGAGCTCGAGCTCCATGATCCGCAGCTTCCCTGCGTCGTCGCGCACCATGTCGATGCGCGCGTAGAGAATCTCGTGCGCGAAGGGCGCGACCGCCGCAGAGGCGAGCGCGCGCTCGTCTTCCGCGATCGGGACCTCGGCCGAGACCTGCTCGACCCCGCCCGAAAAGCGCGGGCTCTTCCGGACGGCATGCGTGACCTCGCCGTCGATCCACACGAGCGACCGCTCGCCATACGTCTCGACCGACGGCATCCACCGCTGCACCATCGCATCGCGGTCCGTGGTGAGCGCATCGAGGAAGCGCTGCGCCGCATCCTCCTCGCCGCTGCGAAAGCGCTCGGTCGAGAACGACCCCGCCGAGACGACGGGCTTCACGACGATGTCGCCGAAGCCGCGTCCCGCTGCGATGTCGCGCACCGAACGGCGCTCGCCCGCACGCACGAACTCGGTCTCGACGACGCGCACGCCGCGGGCCTCGAGCTCCGCAAGGTACGTCTTTCGCGTGTTCCAGCGAACGACCACCGCCGGGTTCAGCAGCCGCGTCGCCGCCGCGACGTCGTCGGCCCACGCGACGAACGCGTCGACGCGCTCGAAGTAGTTCCACGTCGAACGGAGGACGACGAGGTCGTGATCGGCGAATGGCGCCTGCGGATCGTCCCACGCGAGCACCGAGGCGTGCGCGCCCGCGGCCTCGATCGCCGCGACGAGGCCCTCCTGGTCGACGTCCTCCTCCGGTAGCCGCTGGCACGACGCAATCGCGATGCGCATGCGCGGCCCTTAGCCGAAATGCGCGAAGCCCGCATCCACCGGGAGGTGGTGCGGGCCTCGGCTGTCGTCCGCGCGCGCCGGAACGGCACGCGGGCGCGACCTTACTTCTTCGGGGCCTCGGGGGCCTTCGGGGCCTCGGGGGCCTTGGGAGCCTCCGGAGCCTTCGCCGCATCCGTCGAAACGGGGGCGGCCTTCGCCGGGTCGCCGGCCTTGGCCGCCGGATCCGCCGGGGTCGTCGTCGCGCCGGTCACGTCCGTGGGCTTCGGGACATCACCACCGCACGCATTCGCAAGGGCCGCGAGAACGACGAGAACGAGCATCTTCTTCATGGCTGCTACCTCCAGGCCGGCCGTTTTGGAACGACCGTATGCCGCAGGTCAAGTAAAAGCGGTCGCGCTTGGACCGGGCGTAAGGAAGATCAGCTACTTAGACCGCGGCGAACAGCCGCTGCCGGCGCTCTCCCCCCGGCCCGCGCGACGGTCGCCAATGACTCGACCCGTCGCGCGGCGGACGACCTCACTTCTTCTCGGTCGTCGTCGTCGTCGTCGTCGCGGAGCCCGCGGGCGCCGTCGCCGTCGCGGTCGCGCCCGGCGTGCTGGTCGTCGTCGTCGTCGTCGTCGACGAGGTCGACGTCGGGTCGGTCGGCTTGACCTGCACGTCGCCGCCGCCGCACGCGAACACGACCGCCGAAACCACGCCGAGAGCCACGAGTCCGATGAGCTTCTTCATGTGAATGCCTCCTACGGCCGCGTTTTCGGTCGCAGAGGCGGTCTGCGTCAAGAGACGTTTCGCCGCACTGGCCAGACAGCCGCCCCGCAATGCTAGGGTCCGGGCGCATGGGACGGCTCCCCCTCGTTCTCCTCGCCACGCTCACGGCGATCGCGGCACTCACCAGCGTCGGCTGCGGACGCGGCGAGCCCCCGCCGGAACCGCGCGCGCCCACTCCGCGCGCCCATGCGCATCACCATCGGTTCGACGACGCCGCCTCGTGGTCGAAGGTCTTCGACGATCCCGAGCGCGACGCGTGGCAGAAGCCCGACGCGGTCGTCGCCGCGATGCGCATCGCCCCGGGCATGAAGGTCGCGGACGTCGGCGCAGGGACGGGGTATTTCGAGTCGCGGCTCTCGCGCGCCGTCGGGCCCGCGGGCGAGGTGCACGCCGTCGACCTCGAGCCCGACATGGTGCGCTGGATCGAGGAGCGCGCGCGGCGCGAAGGGCTCGCGAACGTGAAGGCGCGGCTCGGCACCCCCGCCGACCCGGGCCTCCCCGCCGGCGCCATCGACCGCATTCTCCTCGTCGACACGTGGCATCACATCGAGGACCGGCCCGCGTACGTCCGCGCTCTCGCCCGCGCGCTCGCCGCCGGCGGCGCGGTCTACGTCGTCGACTTCACGAAGGAGTCGCCGCATGGCCCGCCCCCGCACGCGCGCGTGCCGCCTGCGGAGGTCATGGCCGACCTCGCCGCCGCGTCTCTCGACGCCGAGCTCGTCACCGGCGCCGGACTGCCCTACCAGTACGTCGTGGCCGGCCGAAAGCGCTGAATCGCGCGCGCCGCCGCTCGTCCAAACACTCCAGGCCGCCCGTGAAACGCGACGCCACGCATCGAGGCCTCCGCACCGTGCTCCTCGCGAAAGCGGCGGCGGGCCTTGCGCTCACCGGCGCATTCGCCGCGGCCTGGTGGCTCCGCGCGCACGGCCTCACGCTCGCGGACTGGCAGAACGAGCTCCGGCGCGGGAGCGAGCCGCGTTTCGAGTGGCGCTCGGTCGATCGCAAGCACTGGCAAGCGCAGGCGCTCCGCGGCACCGCCGCGCCGACGGCTTCGGAGCCGCCCGAAGTGACGGACGCACGCGAAGGCAACTCCGCGGGCTGTCCCTCCGGCATGGTGCGCGTGAAAGGCAGCGCGCGCATGGAGCTCTTCGGCCCGATGAGCGGCGAGATCGAACGCCTCCAAGACGCCGCGTGCACCGACTGGATCAGCAAAGACTTCCCCGCGCGGTGCCGCACGTTCGACCGCGAGAAGATCGCGAGCGAGGTCGCGAAGCTGCCGACGAAGCCCCTCGATTTCTGCATGGACCGCTTCGAGTACCCGAACGTGCTCGGCGAGAGCCCGGTCATCGTCGTGACGTTCCGCGAGGCCGAGAGCCTCTGCAAGAAGTCGCAGAAGCGCCTTTGCTCCGAGAGCGAATGGACCTTCGCGTGCGAGGGCGAGGAGGTCAGGCCTTACCCCTACGGCTACACGCGCGACGCGACGGCCTGCGTCGTCGATCGCGCATGGCGGCCATTCACCGAGGGCGCGCTCCAGCCGCGCGACGGCACGAAGGCGCGCGAGGAGCTCGATCGCCTCTGGCAAGGCGAGCCCTCCGGCTCGCGTGCCGCGTGCAAGAGCCCGTTCGGCGTCTACGACATGACGGGCAACGTCGACGAGTGGACGCGGACCGTGAAGTCGACCGGCTACGCCTCGGTGCTGAAGGGCGGCTACTGGGGACCCGTGCGCGCGCGCTGCCGCCCGGCGACGCGCGCGCACAACGAAGACTTCGTCGCGTACCAGCAAGGCTTCCGCTGCTGCGCGGAGTCGAACGGCGCCGTGCCTGCGCCGCCGCCCGTTCCGCCCGTCGCTGCGTTGCCCGATGCGGGGGTACCCAGCGCCGCCTCGACGGCGCCTCGGAACGCGCCGCGCGCCGACCTCGAGCCGGAGTGGAACGAGGGCGGTGAAGACGACGAGGTCGACGCGATTACGCGCGCGCGCGTCGGACTGGCGTGCTCCGCAGGCGTCGCTTCGCCGCTCGGCCGAGCCCCAGCGCCGGCCGTTCCGCTGCTCGCCGCCGCCGCGGTCGCCGCGTCGGCGCTCAGGTGGCGGCGGCGTCGACCGGAGAGACGACCTCGAGGCCGTTCTTCGTAATTGCGACGCGATATTGCTCCGTCGCGTGCTGGCTCCCGCGCATCTTGAGGACGCGCATCGTCCGCGACAGATCCGGCGCGTTCGCCTGATAGTCGACCATCACGATCGCGTCGCACACCGTCGACAGATACGGCGCGTCGTCCGCCGACTCGGCGTGTGACGCGATCGTCTGCGTGAGCATCGCGGAACGCGCATGCTCGCGGATCATCGCCGCGAGGCCGACCATGAAGTGTCGGAACGTCGACGGAGTCGTCGCGTGCTCGATCGACGAGATGCTGTCGAGCACGATGAGCGTCGGCATGAACTCGGCGAGCTCGTTGCGGATGTCGATGAGCAGGTCTTCCGGGCTCGTGCTGTCCGGATAGCGGCAGTGCACACGCAGATGCCCAGCGCGTTCCGCTTCCTCCATCCCGAGCGACACGGCCGCGAAGTTCCTCATCAGGATGGGCTTCGTCTCCTCGAAGCCGTAATAGAGGACGCGCTCTTTGCGGTATGCGCCTGCGCGCGCGTACATCCCGGCGAGCGTCGTCTTCCCGCTTCCCGTCGGACCGCGGACGAGGATGATCGAGTCGCGCAGCCAGCCGCCATGGTTCATGCGGTCGAGACCTTCGACGCCGCTCGAGAACCGGTCGGTGCTGGGCGCGAGGTCTGCGGTCACGCCGTTGACCGGGTAGACGGAGATCCCTCGCGACGTGATCGTGAACGGGTACTCGCCCTTGTTGTGCGCGCTCCGGCGGTACTTGTGGACCTCGAGAAGCCGGCGGCGCCGCCCGCCATCGATCAGGTTGCGCAGCGTGATGACGAGATCGCAGACGAAGTCCTCGACGCCGAGCGCCGTGTGCTGACCATAATCTTCGAGCGCCTCGGCCGTGACGAGCGAGGTGAGCCCGAGGCGGCGGAACCCGAAGACGAGCTGGAAGAAGAGGCGCCGAAGCCGTTGCTCCGCAGGGCGTTCGCTGAAGAGCGCCGTGGAGGAGTCGAGGACCACCACCGTCGCGCCGAGGTTCTGCACGGTCCCCCGGATCCGATGGAGGAGGCCGGTCATGTCGTAGTCGCCCGTGACGGTGTCGAGCGTGTCCTCGGCGGGTGAAAGGTTCGTCACCGTGAGCAGGCCTTGCGCGACCAGATCGCGGTACCCGAACTCGAGCGCGTCCGCCGTCGTCGCGAGGTCGGCGGGGTCCTCCTCGACGGCGAGGAAGATCGTCTTCTGCCCGGAGCGCGCGAGCGTGCAAGCGAGCTGTAGGGCGAGGAGGCTCTTGCCCGCGCCGCTGCGTCCCGTGATGAGCGTCGTGCGCCCCTTCGGGATGCCGCCGTGGGTGATGAGGTCGAGCCCCTGGATGCCGGTCGGGAATTTTTCGATCGAGGCCATCTAGAAGGAGTTTTCCGAAGGGTTGCGGAGGAGCTCTTCGAGGCGGTCCGCCTCGTGGAAGTCACCGATGAGACGCTCGCGAGGGGGAGGGCGGCGCTTGACGAGGAGCGGTGTGAACGAAACCCGGTCGGCGACGGCATCGTCACCGAGGGGCTCGCGGGAGAGGTCTCGGACGATTAGCGATATACCGCCGCTGACAGGCCACGTGGTGAAGAACCGCTCGAGGTTCCGGAGCGCACGTAACGACGAGGGGGACTCGGTTACGTAGAGAACGAGCTCGATCTCGTGCGTCTTCGGGCCGGCGCCGCCCGTCTCGCGTCCGCTCCGGGTGAGCGCGCGCTCGAGCGCGGCGCGCGCTTCGTCCACGGCGCGGACGACGCGGCGCTCGTCTGTCAGCTCGTCGCCGTTCGGCATCGCGCCCGGTTCCGGCACTCTAGCTGCTTGCGGCAAGGCGCACCACTCACGCCGCGGCGGCCGACGCTGCCGCTGGCCGCGTGCTAGGAAGCGGCTCGTCATGGAGTACGTCGACGACGATCTCGTGCCCGCCGAAAAGCTCGCGCGTCCGCGGCCTTCGGCGGAGCTGCGCGCGGATCTCGGCGCGTATGCTCGCGCAGGAGACCTCGAGGTGCGCGAGGGCGAGCTCCTCCGCTGCACGGCGTGCGCGCACCGCTGCGTGCTGACGGACGGGCGCGCGGGCGCGTGCGGGGTCCGTGAAGCGCGCGATGGCCGGGTGTTCGTTCCGTTCGGCTACATCGCGCGGCGCTACGTCCGCAACGTCGAGACGAACACGGTCTACCACGTCGAGCCGGGCTCGAAGTCGCTCACGTTCGGGATGTACGGGTGCGATCTACGGTGCTCGTACTGCCACAACTGGCGCCTGTCGCAGGCACTTCGCGAAGAGACCGGCGGCGAGGCTCCAATCCCGATGACCGCGGCCGCGCTCGTCGACGAAGCGGTGGCCGCGGACTGCCGCGTCGTTTGCGCGGCGTACAACGAGCCGATGATCGCCGCCGAGTGGGTTCGCGCGGTCTTCACCGAGGCGCGGGCGCGCGGGCTCCGCACGATGGTCGTCAGCGACGGGCACACGACGCCAGAAGCTCTCGCGTATCTGCGTCCGGTCACGGACGTGTTCCGCGTCGACCTGAAGGGCTTCGCGCCCGAGCACTACAAGGCGCTCGGTGGCCGTCTAGAGCCGGTGCTCGCCGCGATCGGTGAGGCGCGCGCGCTCGGGTACTGGGTCGAGGTCGTCACCCTCGTCGTGCCGGGCTTCAACGACGACGAGACGGGGCTGCGCGGGCTTGCGAAGAAGCTCGTCGCGATCGACCCGGCGCTCCCGTGGCACCTCAATGCCTTCCAGCCGCGTTACAAGATGAAGGACCGGCCCGCGATGCACCCGGAGATGCTCGTGTCGGTCGCCGGCTCCGCCTACGCGCGCGGGATGAAGTTCGTCTACGTCGGCAACGTGACCGGGATGTTCCGCGAGCTGGAGCACACGCGCTGCCCCCGCTGCCATGCAACGGTCATCGAGCGATCGAACTATGCGACGACGGGCGTAGCGCTCGCCGACGGCGCATGCGTGTCGTGCGGCGAGAGCATCCCGGGCCTCTTCGCCTAGGTGCGCCGCGCGCTCGTGACGACGTCGACGTCGGACTCGGCCGGCGGAGGGGCCTCGCGGCGCGGCTCGGCGGACGCGCGTTGCGCAGCGACGGCGGCCGCAGCCTCCGCGGCCGCGCGTGCGATACGCATCGCATTGCCGTAGCGATCGCGGAGGCCGCCTTCCTTCTCGACGGCCTCGTTCAGCTTCGCGTCGGCGACCTCGCGGAGCTTCGCGGACGCCTGCAGCGCGGTGACGGTGAGCATGCCGGTCGCGATCTTCGCGAAGCTCTTCGCGACCTCCACGCGCTCCGCGATCTTCATCATGAGGAGCATGGCCTCCTCGTCGGGATGCCGACGTTCGACCCTGCTCGAGGGCGGCGGCGCGTGCGGTACGGGCGCCGGCTTCGGCCGCGCGCGAGAGACCGGCTCTTCGGCGGAGGCGGACGGCACGTCGTTCGCGGGCTCGTACGCCATCGGGCTGGACACTGCCATGGTGAGCGAGCTCGAGCACACCGCGTGCCGCACCGGAAATGCTCGCGCTAACGCGCGATCGCACGTTCGGTGCGTCGCTGCCGCGCGGGGCGACTTGGAGCGGTGTGACGGAACGCGACCGCGGCACCGCGCCCGCGTGAAGCCTCGCACACGCGGCTCGTCGCTTGCTTCGACGTCTTGCCATGAGGATGCGCGCAAGTTGGGTCGTCCTCGCGATCGCCGCGGCGACCGCGGGCTGTCACAAATCTTCGGAGAGCGAAGCGCAGGAAGCGGTAAAGGCCAGCGCGGCTGCTGCGGCGAAGAGCGAGCACGCGCAGCGCGAGCTCGAGCGCAACGCGGGCGAGGCCGCCGAGGCGCTCGACGAGAGCCGCGAGGCTACGGAAAAGGCGGCGCGCGAGCACGCCGACGTCGCCGAGGCAGTCGCGCGTGAACAGGCAAAGATGCGCGCCCTGCTGACGAAGGAGCTCGGCTGGATCGACAAGCGCATCGGTGAGATGGCGCGCGATGCGGCGAGCGCACCGGCCGGCAAGGTGAAGGACGAGAAGCAGCGCGACGTCGACGCGGCCAAAGCGTGGCGCGATCGCCTGCAGGCCGATCTCGACGCCGTCTCGAACCCGGCGCCCGGTACGGACTGGACGCAGCTGAAGACGCGCATCGAGCGCGACCTCGACGAGAATCGCCCGCCGTCGGTCCCGCGTTCGTACGAGAAGCAGTACGGCATCTGACGTCTGCCAGGACGCGGTGCTCTCGGCGAGCGCCGCGCCTGCTTCGGCGGTTCCGTCGGCGAACGCCGCGTCAGCGCCACGTCACGGTGTAGCGCCAACGCGCGGGGTCCATGTCGTCGTGGACGACGCGCCCATCGCGTGCGCCGGTCAGCTCGATCGAACCGAGGATGTACCCGGCGAGCACATCGCGGAGCGCGGCCGGGTAGTCGGGATAGCCCTCGAGGGTCACTTGCGCGCAGCGCGGCACGTCGCTCACGGCGGCCGCGAGCTTCCCTTTGCGGTTGTAGGTTCCCCAGAGTCGAGCGGTCTGCTCGAGAAGCAACGGGACCGTCATCGCGCGCAAGATGCATCGATACAGGCCGTTCAGGTGTGCACGCGCGATGTCTCGGCCGACCAATCGGACCTGCTGCGTGCGGCCCGCGTGGAGCAGCGGCGCAGCGGCGACGTAGATCCGCTCGGCGTCGGCAACGCTCATCCACTCCGTCGCGGTGACGTCGTCGAAGACGGCGCGCTCCGCCGGCGAGAGCCGCAGGTACAGCGCGCTCGCAAGGTCCCGCTCGCGAATCTGCTGTCGTACCGACACGACTGCAGCGGCTTTGTAAAGCGGCGGCCCCACCTGCGAATCAACGGCCGCTGCTTCGCGGGACGTAAGTCTGTCCCTCGCGGAAGGACGGCGCGCTCGCGCGGTCCTCGAGCCGTGCGGCCTGCCGGCAGACGGGAAGGCGCGCGGGCCCCATCTGCGCGTCTCACACGCGCTCGTGACGCAGCGCTCAATCGACGTGGTGGGATCGAGGACGGCGAGCGCGCCGAGGGGCGCCCATCAGTCCTTCGCGCGGCGAATGCGGACGCGGAAGAAGACGCGCTTGGCGTCTCCGTCCGGCTCCTCTTCGTACTTCGGCTTGCGGATGCCCGTGTCGACGGCATCGAAGATCGTGAGCTCGTAGTCTCCGTTCGGCACCGTCACCGCGACGAGCGCCTTCGTCGACGAGTCGTTCTCGTCGGCGAGCTCGACGTGTGACGGAGCATCCTCCGGCAGCGCGGGCAGATCACCGCCTTCGAGCTGGGCGAGCGCGACCCCGAGGCGCCCGGACGTGATCGTCATCGCGTGCCGCGCCCTCACCTCGTTCTCGGGCGCCGACACGACGGTCGCGAGCTCTTCGGGAGTGAACGAATCCGTGAGGAGCCCGTAGTCGTGATCCTCGGCCACGAGCCATACGTCGTCGCCGCGCACGAACACGGTGGGACCGCGCGACTCGAGATCGGGAACGACGAGGCCGGCAGGCGGGTCGTCCTCTCGGTCAGTCGACCATGACGCGCGTAGCGTCTCGAGGTCGCCGACGACGACCGGCGTCGAGGGATGGTCGTTGTTGTAGATGGCGCCGACGAGCGTGACGTTCATGGTGTGCGCAGCCATGCGCCGCACCTTAACAGGAGGTCGCCCGGTCCGGTGGACGGTTACGCGCCTTCGGAGAGAGCGCCGCGAGACGCTCGGAGTCGATCGGCGAGAGGTAGCCGGCAGCTACCGGCGGCGTGAGCGCCGTCGTGCGAGATTCTTCAGAGGCGCGGATCGGATTCGAACCGACGTATGACGGTTTTGCAAACCGTCGATTCCGAACGCAACCTCTCGGAACTACCCGCGTTCGACCGGCTTCTGATCCTGTCCCGATCCTATGTGGAAGCCGTTGCGGCAGACGACGCGCACGCGCACGCGCGAGGCCTCGACTTAGCCGCCGCGGTTGAGGAGTTCGTCGAGGCCGCGCGCTCCTCGGCTCGGAGGGCCGCATCGTGAGTGAGCAGCTGACGGAGACATCGAAGATCGTCCGCACCGGCCCGTCGGTGAACCGCGGCGGGTCGAAGCAGGACTACGGGACGCCGCTCGACTTCCTCCGCGCCGTGCACAACCGCTTCGGTCTCCTCTCGTGGGACCTCGCGTGCACGTCGGAGAACTGCAAGGCCCCGGCGGGGTTCTACTTCGATCAAGGCGAGGACGCGCTCGCGCAGCCGTGGGGCGGCTTGCTCGGGAACCTCTGGCTGAACCCGGAGTTCGCGAACATCGAGCCGTGGGCCGCGAAGCTCGCCGCGGAGTGCCGCGACCGCTCGGCCTTCGCGCTGTTCCTGACGCCCGCGAGCGTCGGAGCGAACTGGTATGCGCGCCACGTCCACGGGAAGGCGTTCGTACTCGGCCTGTCGCCGCGGCTCACGTTTGAGGGGACGTCGGACCCGTACCCCAAGGACTTGATCCTCAGCGTCTACGGCTTCGGGCTGCATGGGTTCGACACGTGGAGGTGGAAGTGAACAAGCAACGACGGAGGCTTGCGCGTCAGCGCCGAGCGAAGACGCGACTCGTCCGGGAGATCCGCGAGTGGACGAAAACGAACTGGACGTCGCCGCCGAAGCGGGGGCGGCTTCGCGCGCCTGTGCTGCGCCTCATGGAGGCGACCGACGCGGTCATGCTGCGCGGGCTCAGTGCAATGCACGACTGGCTCGCGCCAGTGCTCGCGTTCGGCAAGCCGCGCGCACCGCAGGCGTTGCCAAAGGAAAAGCCGTGAACGACGACGAGGACATGAGCTGTCCGCGCTGCCGAGGACGAATGGTACGGCGTACGCGCAAGCACGACGGTCACGCGTTCTTCGGATGCTCGGCGTACCCGAAGTGCAGCGGGACGCGCGATCTAGACGGCTCCACGCGCGAGGGCCGCGCCTTCTCCGGATGGTCCGACGGTGACCTCCGCGACTTCTACGGGGTGTTTCATGACTGACGAGAAGAATCCTGGCCCTGCGTCGGCGACGCCGGTCACGACGGAGCAGGCGCGCGCGTTCCTGGCAGCGCTCGACCTCTGCCCCACGGCCGAGACTCGCGAAGCGTTCATCGCCGGTGCGCTCACGCGTTGCCGTGCATCCGCGATGCCGGACGCGCTGGCAGTCGGCGATGAAGTCGTCATCGCACGACCGAAACACGACATGTGGATCGGCACCGAAGGCGTCGTGGAGGAGCTCGGGCCGGTGATCGGCGTCCGCCTTCTCGGACGCAGCGACCACATTCGCGTGGAGGTCATGCCCGACGCGCTCGACCTGCTCCGGAAGGCGCCGCGGCCAGTCGAGGCCGCCCCCACGATCACGACGTTCGCGAACCGGTACACGCGCGACGGGTTGGTCGACGTCGAGCACCTGGCGAACGGAATCGGGCTGTCGGCCGAGCAGAAAAGGAAGGTCGCGGGCGCGTTGGACATGGCCCGCCTCTCATCGCCGACCGCATCCCCACACGTCACCGACGAACAGCACGCCGCGCTGCTCGAGGAGCATCAAACGCTCTTCCTTCGTTACATCGATCTGCGCGCCACGCTCGCGGCGATCGTCGAGCGTACGGGGTCCGCGGAGGACGCGATGGCACGAAGCCTCCGGACCATGGCCGAGGACGCGCTCATCGCAGCCGGAGACCCACGCTCGTCCGATACGTTGCGCATGCCGGGCCACGTGCCCGGATGCATCTGCGTCCAGTGCGAAGACCTCCGCGACCGCGCGCGGCACGGCGATCCCAACCTTCGCCCCAGCGAGGCAACAACGACTCCGCGGTGCTCGGTGTGTGGCGCATCGCGTATCGTGCAGAACGGTCGCGCGGGCGCGTGTTCGCTGGTGCCTGGACGCGATGGCACCGGGGGGTGTCCTGACCCGCTGCGCGACGTTCGGATCGAGGAGGGGCAACGACCCGCTGATGCGCAGCCGCCCCTCACTATCACCGTGCCGGTCTCGGCGAATGAGGACACCGAGATCACGTGTCTCTTCTGTCGCCGCGCGAAACCGTGCGAGTACGCGATCAAGCTTCATCGCCCAGGCGAAACGGCGCTCGTCGGCCTCCACGCGACGTGCCTCGAACCGTTCCGCGCGCTGAATCCACGCCGAAACGAAGCGTCGCCTGCGGTTCTGGAGATCGCTCGTCACATCGTCGAGACGGAGATCGCGTACCGGCGTGAGTGCTACCCGGGGTTGAGCGGCGCCCGTCGGCAGGAACTCGAGGCGTCGCGCTCGTACTGGATCGACCAACTCGAGATGGCGCTTCGCGAGCAACGCAGAGAGAGCGCGTCGCGATGACCGCGCACTACTTCACGCTCTTGCTGACGAGCGCACTCGGCGCGATGGTCGGCTTCCTTGGCGGCTGGTGGCGTGGTCGTCGCGACTTCGCCGTCGACCTGGACGACGACCTAGGGGCGGCACTCGATAAGCTCCGGGCGATCCCGACGCATTGCGGCGCGTGCGGTTCGGCATTTGAGGCCGCCTGCCCGAAAGGGTGCGCTGCGGATAGCTCGGGTTACGCCACGGAGAAGAAGCCGTGAGGGTGCTGACCGACTTGGAGCGTCGCGCGCTTCGGCACGGGCTCCCTGGCGCGCCGGAATGGACAGGGTGGGATGACGACCTGGACGCCCCGGCGATTGAGGCCGCGCATACTAGGCTGACAGCGCTCGGGCTCATGGCTCACCGCAAAGAGTATTGCGCGGCAACGCACTCGATCGACGACGTGTGGACGACAACAGAGCGAGGCGCGCGCGAGCTTCAACTTCAAGCGATGGCCTCGTCCGCATCGCCTTGTGCATCCCAGGAAAGGACGGAGAAGTAATGCGGTACCAAGGTCAACGCTCGCGCGTTCTGGAGCGCGCCAGAGATCTCAACCTCCGCGGCGTTTCGCACGACGGGAAGGTCTACACGTGTCACGAGTGCGGCTCGCAATGGCCCGCTAGCGAGCGCTATGCGTGGTGGCCAATCCGTCTGCGATGGTCGGTCCCTTCGCCACGACCGCGCTCGTGGAGTTGGCTTGCCGTGTGGGGCGCCCAGATCGGAGCCGACGGCATCGAGCAAAAGGTGTTCGCGCGCTTCGTCCGCGTCGGCCCCCTCGTCATCCAATTCGGCTGGCGCGAGGCGTATCGATGACAGCATTGCCCACGAAAGGCAAAGACCGATGAGCAAGCGTCCGTATGAACCGTTCGTTGCCGCTCCGCGCATGGCGTGGCTATGGATGTGGGACGCACTCGCGGCGGCCCGACAGGCGTTCGGCGAAGCGGTCACGCCGTCCGAGCAGCTCGCCGCGCTGGCGGACATGACGCGGCTTGCGATGCTGTTCCGCTCCGCGTGCGACGCATACGGGTACGCGATCGATCGGACAGCGCCGACGCCGGACATGGCCGCGCTCCAGAAGGATTGCGAGGAGGCGTTGGCGAAGGCGAAGGCCCTCAAAGAGAGCCTCGGCATCGACGACGAAGCAACGCAGGCACCAAGCAAAGACAGGGAGGAGTGATGTTCAATCCGGAAAAGTTGGCGGTCGACCTTCTGGCGCGATGCATCTCGGTGCCGCCGCAGACCAACGTGCTCGCCGGGATGACCGCACAAGACCTCGCGTCCCTGGCCGCTCACGTCATCGACACGTGTCCGAAGTGCGGAGCGACCGCATGGGTGAACATCGATTGTGACCTTTGCTCGACGTGCCACCGCATCACCCGCGACGAGCCGTTGCCGTCCGAGGGCAAGACCGAGGAGAAGACCAGGTGACCGCGAAGCTACGCCACCATCACGTGCGGCTAGCCGACGGCACGGTATGGGCCGTAGACCACGAAGCGAACGGCGAACACTCGATCGAGTGGCACCTCCGCTATGGCGGAGACTACGACTTGGTTCGTGTCCGTCTCGTCGCAGCGAGCATCATCAGCAGCTACATGGCACTCCTCGGCCAGTCGCAAAAGCGACGCAACGAGATCGTGCGCGAGATCAACGCGGCGCTGGACGCGGCGACGGCGCCCGAGGGCAAAGACTGATGGGCTACGTCGTTTCTAGGGCGGGCACGTTCGGCACGGAGCAGCGTTCGTACGAGAACGCGGACGGCGTCCACATGGTCGTCATCCGCTGGGGCCCGCTTGGCTGGCTGACGCCGGTTCCCTATGCCGACGTCAAACGGCTCCGCTCCTCGTTCGAGAGCGAGGCGCGCGCCGAGGCCGAGGCGTGGCTCGCAACGCAGCACAAGGACGAAGACACGAAGGAGGGGTGATGGCGAAGGTGATGTTTCTCGGTGGGCGCGGCGTCGACGCGCTGGAAGATTTCGACCTCTCCGGCAAGCCGTGCATCGTCCTCGTCCCTGACTCTTTGGAGGAGCTGCGAGACACGCCGCTCTATGCGAACGTCGACATCGTGAAGCGCGCAACGCCGAACGGAGACGAAGAGCGATGAGCCGCGACGAAGTCTACGCGTTGGTCTTTACGCTCGGCGAGAAGGCGCACGCCCTTTCCGCGACCTCGTACGGCTCGCCGAACTATGACGGTGAGAGGCACTCGACGGCGCATGCCGAGTACGATGACGCGTTGAAGGCCGTGCAGGAAGCGGCCGAGGAGCTCTATCTCGACTGGCTTTCGGACCAGAGCCGATGACTGCGCAAGACGAGAGCCAGTACACGCGGAGGTCGGCATCGTTGTCGTTGTCGTTCACGGCGACGTCTCCCGTCGAGATCAGGACGCGGTAGAGCATGCCGCCCTGTCGGCCGCGGCGCGCCGCGGTTGCGCGACACCAGCCGCGTCGTGCGTTAGACGGCTACCTGCAGGGCAGGGGCGTCGAGCTCGATTCGAGCCGGATGCGGACGCGGCGGCGCGCGGAACGTCGTAGGAGGCGGCGACGGGGAGACGAGCGCGACAAGCTGTTCGGACGAGCGAATTACCGTCCGAATCGCGATACTTGTCGCAACCCCTACGTTCGATTCGGGCGCTTGTTCCCAGCGTGCGACCGTCACGCGGTCGACGCCGAGAAGATCGGCAAGCTGTGCCTGCGTCATACGCGCAGCCTTCCGAAGGAAGCGGATCTCGCAGCCGCCGAGCGGAAACGTCTCGTTCAGGAGCGCCTTCACGAGCTCGTTCGAGAGCATCTCGATCGCGCCGCCCATCAGGATGATCTCGCCATCCTTCGGGCACACGAGCGCCGGAAGATTCTTCACGACGACGGACAGAAGGCCGAACACGTTCGCCACGTCGTGCTCCGGTAGCTGTCGCGCTTGCATCTTCGTTTCGCACTTCGGACAACGCATCTCAGACCTCGAACAGGGTGATGAGCAGGACGCATTGGCCCAGCTCGTTTTCCGCTTCAAAAGCCTCAACCCCGACCACAATCTCGTCACCGTCGATCGACGGACCGAACACACGCCAGTTCGTGCCTCCCTGCGTCGGTGCACGCCCTTCGTAGGGCTCACACTTGGTCAGGTTCTCGATAGCGTTCTTCACGTCATCCAGGTTCAGTTGGCGCTCTGCGCATCGTTTCGGGAAGTGAGGTTCGTAGAGGAAGTACCGCCGGCTGCGCATCGCGTTCTTGATCCAAGGAACCGCCTGCCTGACCGTCGCCCCCGCCATCGATGTAACAATCTGTTACACGACCGCCTGTCCGTCAAGTTCAGGCGTCGCTGATCTTTTGGGCGGGTCGTTCGAGAATTCCGCTGCCGCTGCGTACGTTTGGCACATGTTGCGCCCGCAAGACACAGTATCGCGACGATGGTTTGGTCGTTGCGACGGCTGTCTCGCGCCGCTACCTGACGCGACCAACGTCGACGGCGAGCGCGGAGATGTCGAACGCGAGCTCGTCGCCGCGGGATGGGAGCTTGTGCCGCCGGACCAGCTGCGGTGCATCGAGTGCTCCCGCCGCGTGCGTGAGGTGCCGTTTCGGACCACGGCGCGAGGCGTCAGACGAAAGCGGCCTCCTTAGCATCGCGACGCTGCTCGCGGCTCGCGGCTCGCACAGTGGTTCTACCCCTTAGGGGGAATGGCCGTTCGACCCGGCTCGTGATGGGCTCCGCTTCGGAGGTGGAGACATGCGAGTGAAAATCGTGGGGCAATCCCTCGTCGCAGGGTGCCTTGTCTATGCAGTCATGGCGGCGTGCTCCGGCGCAGATCGCGCGGTGACGGTCAGTCCAAGCGGCGACGCAGCAAGCATCGTCGATGCCGTCGTGGACGGCCTTTCCGACCCCGTGTCCGAGGCGGCGGCGGGACCGGTGCCGCCCGATGTTGCTGTCGAGACATGCACGAAGACGATGCTGGCGAACGGGGTGGCGTCCCACGTGGCGGTGCATGCCTATCCCGGCAAGACGGCTGCGGAGCTCGCACGAGTGCGCGTCATCATGCGCGACGCAGCATCGGTCGCGACGATCGACGGGCAAGCCTTCGATGGTGTCTTCAACCCGCTCGTCCGCGACGGATTCGCAGCAGTGTACTGCGGTCCGCAAGCGAACCCGCCGCTGTACGCGTCGGCCACGTTCGTGTTCGAGCCCTAGGTCACCGGTGACCCGTGTCACCTCTGACCCAATCGACGAAGGGGCTGAACGTGAGCATCGATCCTCCCGTTAGGGGGATCGGGGATGCGCTGCCTGCGGTTTGGGCTGGTGCTCGGGTGTCTCGCGCAGGCGTGTGCCGCAGACTCGGTGAGCGAAGAAGACGCGCCATGTACGACGTTGCGCGTCCTCGTGCGGCCTGAGCTCGGACCCGCTTGGGAAGCGAGTACACGCGACGCGTATGCGGCGTGGTCAGCCGAGCTCGACGACTACGCGTTCGACGTCGTCGTGTCCGCCGAGCCTCGGATGACGGCGTGCACGGTCGTGGTGACCGGCGGAGACGCCGAGGGGAACCTCGCGATCACCGACGACGACGTCGTCACCGTGAACACCGCCGCGCCGCTGCGCGACGACGCGCGCACCGTGCTCATGACGCACGAAGCAGGGCACACGCTCGGACTCGGCGAGAGCACCGACCCGGTCGCGATGATGTTCCCTCGAATCAACGACCGACACGCGACGACGATCGGTGACGCCGACCGGTCGGCGCTCTGCGTCCGGCATCGCTGCCGGCGTACTCCCTAGGGGGGATGACGCGCCTCTGCGTCGCGTGATGCGCTCAACGATTACCCGAAGGAGGGGGACACGATGGGCGACGATCTGCAGAACAAAGGACCCGCCGACCGCAGCCGTATCAACGTGAACGAGCCGTGGGAGGTGAAGTACTGGTGCAAGGAGCTCGGGTGCACCGAGTCGAAGCTGCGGCAGGCAGTGGCCGCCGTCGGCGTATCCGTTTCCGCCGTTCGTGAATGGCTGAGGAAGAACTGATCATGCCGGAAGGAAAGTGGTCCGGGAGACAGTTGGACTTCGCCTTCGACCAGGAGAAGACGACGAAGCAGGACTTCACGTACGCAGGCACGAAGTACTGGCTGCACCTCACCGTCCGGTGGAAGCAGGGCGGTGGCTATAACACCAGCCAAGCCGAGGGGTTCCTGTCGCGCGACGAGGGCGGTACCGACTACGTCACCAGCGACGAATTTACGGTGACGCTCGAGGAGCCATTCGTCACGCGCGGTGAGGTCGGCTGCGCGACCTCTGTGAAGAGAAACGTCGATCCGGTCGCGACAGCGCAGAGCCGGAATCCCGACAGTCCGCTCGTCGAGATCAACGGACTCGAGCCGTGAAATGACGAAAGCCCCGCCGACCCTCTCGGGCGGCGGGGCGTTATACGCAGCGTCGGCGGAAGCTGCGTCTAGCCGAGGATGAGAAGCGGCGGATGATGCGGGGGCGTGGGGAGGACGCGTGCACCGCTCGCCTTCGCAGCGGCGAACTCGATCTGCCATCGAACATACGCGCGGTCGTATTTCTCATGCGCTCGTTTGCAATGCGAGCTCGAGAGTCGCTCGCGTGATGGGGCCGTAGATGCCGTCGGCGACGAGGCCGCGCGCCTTCTGGAACGCGAGCACCGCGGCGGCCGTCTTCGCGCCGGGGATGCCGTCGATTGGTCCCGGGTCGTGACCGAGCCGAGAGAGCGCGCGCTGCAAGCCGATCGTCGTGCGGAGGTCGAAGCCGGCTTCGACGAGGTCTTCGCCATCCCACTTGCCTTCGAGGCGCGCGACGAGCTCGGCCCATCGCGGACCTACGCAGTTGCGCGCGACCGCCGCCTCGAGCTCGCCGACGGTGATCTTGAAGTCCTTGTTCTTGTCGAACACCGCGTTCGGTCCGTAGGCCCACCCAAGCGGCCCGTTCTGCGCGCAGAGGACGAACGACGGATCGCCAGCGCGCTTCACGAACACGGGAAGGAACGTCGCGGTGTAGACGGCGCCGATGCTCACGAGCGAGCCGCGATACGCGCGGTAGTACCGAAGCGCCCATTCGAGTTGCTCGGTCGCCGTCAGCTTCCGATACGCCTCGTGACCCTTCGACCAACCGAGCCCCATCAGGGTCGCCGGCATGACTTGGAAGATGCCGGACGCGTGGCCGTGCGGGTTGTGCGCCGCGGCGCGCACGCCGCTTTCGGAGTACCAGACCGACAGGAGGTCACGCGGGCGCGCGACGACCTCGTCGGCGATCTCCTGTAGCCGAGGGAAGAACGCGTCATCGATGTCGCTGGTGAGCCTGTTCATGCTGCCTCCGGAGGTTCCGGTTTGTGGTCTTCGATCCACTCGCCGCGCGTCTCGGGCGTGACGAGGTGCGTGCCGCCGCAAAGCCCGCAGGCGTTGCACGCGGGGCAATCGACGTCGTGCACGGCCGCGCAGAGGTGGCACCGCTCGCGGTGCGTCCCGCGGCAGCGAGGGCAGTGCTCGCAGATCGGGCACCGCACAAGCGTTGGTCGGTCGCGGTCGTAGGTCGTCATCGGGACACGTCCTTCAGCAGCCGCGTCGCAACGGCTTCGGTGATGAGCTCGGCGCCGCGCGCGACGCGCACGAGCGCCATGAATGCGTCGCGCTCGTTCTCTGTTTCGACGACCGACGCCGCGCGATGCAGAAGCAGCGCGACCTCAAGGCCGCTCGGCGGCGCGGCGAGCGAATGCGAGAGCGTGTCGACGACACCTTGCCGCTCCTGGCGACGGATCTGGATCGCGTCGTCCAGGTCGCGCAGCGCGGCCTCGAGCGCGCTCTCCAGCGGATCGTCGCTCATCGATCGAGCTCGGCCAGCTCGATGGCGACGCTGTCCGGCGCGTCGAGGAGCATCACGGCGTCGCGCCCGAGGTCCTCATGGAGCGCGCACGTGTGCGTTTCGAGGCGCCCGCCCGGGGCGCTCGCCGTGTAGCGCGCGGGAACGAGCTTCCACGTGCACGGGTCGTGTCGGATCACCGGAAACGCGCCGAACCGCGGCCGCGAAGTCGAGCAGACGTCGACACCGAAGGCCGGACCGCGCGCGAGCACGAGGCGGACGACCTTTCGGATCGGGTCGTACTCCCAGCACGGCTCGCGGCCGCCGGCGGCGCTGCGATGACGGACGTAAAGCATCGCCTCAGAACTCGTTCGGCTTGACGGTGAAGAACCCGGGCTCGGCGCCCGCGGCGCTGCCTGTCGTGACCCACCGGTAGCGCCACGTGCCCGCCTCGGTGCACGCGATCTCGGCCTTGTACTTTCCCGTCGAGCTCTTCGTAGGGGTGACGTCGACCGGGTTCTCCGCCGTCGGCGCCTTCACCTTCAGCGTGATCGACGTAGGGTCGGTGAGCGCCTCCGCGACGCGGAGCTCGACGGTCAGAACGGCGACGTCGCCGACGTTGTAGGGGTAGTTCGACATGGCGGTCTTGAGCCGGGTGAGGGGCCGATCGTCGGTCGTGAGCAGCGCGAGCGCCGAGTGTCGGCGCGTCACGCGAATGAGCCGGGCGTCGTGCACGGTCGCGTCGAGCAGCGTGACGTGGCTCGGACGCATCCGCGTGCGAGGCGCGTCGCGCACGCGGAGGACTGCAGGCACCGACGCCGCCTGAGGCGCGAGGGTGCCGATCGCCGCGAACGTGACGGCCGTCGCGCCCGCCGTCGTCGCGAGCGCCGAGCCGTCGCCGAAGACGTCGAACGCGACGCTCGCTGCCGCGACGAGCTCGGCGCGGGCGGAGATCGCGCCGCCGGCCGTCGTTGCCGCCGACGCCGTTCCGGAGAGCGCCGCGGTCGCAACGAGGACCGCAGCTGCGGCGGCAGCGAAGGTTGCCGGTGCCGACGCGCCCGCCGTGCCGCGCAGCGTCGAGACCGTCGCGAACGAGGTAGCGGCCGAGGCGGAAGTCGTCGCCGCGCCGCGAGCCGTCGCCGTCGGCGTGAACGTGACCGCCGAAGCGCCGACCAGGCGGCCCGACGCAGCGATGCTCGCCGTCGGCGTCGTCGTGGCAGCAGCGCTGCCCGCAGCGTTCGCGGTGCCGGCGAGCGCGCCGGTCGCCGCGGTCGCGAGCGCGGCCGTCGCCGCCAGGCCGGACGATGCGGCCGACGGGCTCGCCGTGGCTATCGTGGCGACCGTCGACGCGCCCGAGAGCGCTCCGGCGCCCACGAGCGACGCCGTCGACGCGCAGGAGGCCGCCGCGCTGGCCGCCAGAGTGCCCGTGGCGCGCCCGACGGCCGAGGCCGCCACCGACGCCGCCGAGGCGCCCGCAAGCGCGCCTGCGCCCGACAGGACCGCCGTGCCGGCGAACGTCGCGGAGCTCGCCGCGACCATGCCGCCGGCGTCGACCGACGCGGTGCCGGCGAACGTGGCGGCCGCGGCGCCGGCCATCGCGCCGGTGCCCGCAAGCGCGGCCGTGCCAGACGCGAAGGATGCGGCCGACGAAGCCGCAAGCGTCGCAGCGCCCCTCAGGGCTGCCGTGCCACCCGCGAACGTCGCCGACGAGCCGCCGACGAGCGACGCCCTGCCCGCGATCGCCGCGGTGCTCGAAGCGACGGCCGCAGCCGAACCGACGGCGCGCGCGCTGCCTCCGAGAGCCGCGGTCGACGAGAACGTCGCCGGGCCCGACGAGCCGACGAGCCGGCCCGCGCCGCGCAGCGTTGCCGAGGCTGCGGTGACGAAGCTGCTCGAGCCCGCGATCGCGGACGCCGCCGCCGCGAAGCCGAAGTTCTTCGAGAACGTCGTCTGCGTCGCCGGGCCGAGCTTCGCGTACTCGGCGTCCGAGAGCGTGAAGCCGCCGACAGCGAGCTCGAGGAGGCTGCCCGCGACGCGCGCGCCGGCGTAGTTCTCGCCGACCATGAACGTGCCGCTGAGGCCGTAGAGCCAGCCCATCCCGCCGGCCTGAATCGTGACGGTGTTCTCGCTCGCGTTGTTGAGCGTGAGACCGAGCGTCAGCGTGCCGTTCGGGTTCGTCCACCAGCGAAGGCGCCCGAGGTTGTACCCGCCGACCGCCCAGGCCTGCGCGACGGTCTCCGCGTACGCGCCGGCGGTGACGTCGTACGCATACGCGACAGCGCCCTGGTCGGTGAGCGCGACGCCGAAGTTGCCGCTGCTGTCGGTGAAGAGCGCCGCATCCTGATACGCGGTCTGCGTGCCCGCGCCGACGCGCGGTGAGAGCGCCGACGCCTCGAAGACGAAGTGCACGGTGCCGTAGCGGTCCGTGACGAGCTTGTTCGTGTCGACGCCGAAGAAGTCGTTCGTCGTGCCGTCGAACACCGCAGGCGCGTGCCCATTCGACGGCGTGCCCACCGCGCCACCGGCGTGCGAGAGGACGTTCGTGGGCCCGCTGCGCGGGTTCACCGTCTGCACCGATGGCCACGGATCGCCGGCGTAGTCGCGCCAGAGCCCGGACCACGACACGTTCGTCATGGAGAACGCGACGCCGGTCGTCGCCGGTCGGGACGTGAAAAACTCTCGCGTCGCGAGGGCGGCAGTCGGGTCGGTCGTGCGCTTCTTGACGAAGGCCGAAGCGCCGGCGAGTCGCCCCGATCGCGCGATGCGGAAGTAGGGGTCCGCCATCGCGCTACTTGTTGGCGATCTCGATGAGCATCTCCGGCTGTCCGATCGCCGTCGAGTCGGGCGCGACCATCACCATGATCGCGGAGTTCTCCCAGACCTGGCGGAGGCCCGTTTTCAGGAAGTCGAGAACGTCGCCGTCGTTGTTGATGCGCACGCGCCCGCTCGCGAGCGGCCGGAGGATCATCATGTTGAACGTGCCGACCGTCGCCACGGAGCCGACGACCGACTCGAGCTTCTGGATGCCGCTGCCTTCGCCCGCGGCGAGCGGCACCTGCATGCAGCGGCCGACGGTGAGCGCGGTTCCCGTCGCGAGCGAGTACGTCTTGCCCGCGGTTCCGGCACCGTTCGTGTACGTGCCGGACACCGTGAGATTGCCCGTGTGCGCGGTCACCGCGCCGAGCCAAAGCTCGCATCCGGTGAAGTCGGTGCCGCCCGGTACGCGCGACGCGAACGACGGCTGAGAGGCGAGCGCGACGTTCGAGTTGAACGAGTACGCGCCGGCCATGAAGACGCAGTCGAAGACCTGGATTCGGCACGCGACGTTCGAGCCGAACTCGAACCGTGACAGGTGCCCGGTGTTTCCAACGCCGAAGGCGTTGATGGTCGGGTACCCCGCGTCTGCGTCCGTCGGAACGACGCCGTTCGCGGTGTTGGAGCCCGCGAGCGTCCCGTTTCCGGGCTGCCCGGTGAGGTCGAACGTCGTGAACCAGCCGCCCGCAACGGTCGTGCGCGCCTGGTTCTTCATGAACTGGATCGGCTGCTTCGCGGCCGCGCAGTAGTCGTCGACGCCAGCGATCGGCATGGTCGGATCAGTCCGCGGTGACGCTGAGCTGGCCGATCGCGAAGCTCGGCGTGATGCCGTTCGAGACCGCGAGCGACGAGGGCGACGTCAGCGCGCCCTTGAACAGCACCTGACCGGTGCCGCTTGCCGCGCGGCCGATCGCGAAGTGCGTGATGGTGTTCGAGCCGCCGGTCGCGGCCGGGAAGTTGATCGCTGCAGCGTTCGTGACCGCGTTACCGGAAACGGTCCAGCCACCGACCGTGCGTGCAACGGCGACGCGCGCGTAGCTCGTGTACGTGGCTTCGCTCGTCGTCTGGTCGCCGGCTTCGCCCGGGTCGGCGGTGTGGAGCGAGACGTAGAGCGAACCCGGCGCGGCGGAGCCGAGGATGCCGCCGGCGTCGCCGACGTTCGCCCAGGCGGTGTTGTTGAACAGGAGCGCGAGAAACGCGGTCTCCGCGGAGTTCGACATGCTCATGACGTAGGTGTCCCTTTCGCTTCGCGCGTGCGCGCGGCGGTCATCGGCGCGAGGTGACGCGCTTCGTTACTGGTTGTCGTCGTCGAAGCCGGCGTTGGTCGCTTCGGCGGCCTCGAGCTGCTTGCGCGCGCGCGTCGCGGCGCCTTCCACGGGCAGGATCGCTCTCACCTTCGAGACGAGCGGCTCGGCGTCGTCATCGGGGAGCAAGCGCGCAAGCATCTGCGCGAACGGCGGGAACGCGACGACGAGGACTTGCAAGATCTGCAGGAAGACCGCCTCAGACATCGTCGTCCTCCTCGTCGGTGTCACGAGGAGAAAGGCTGCACCCGCCCTCTCCGATCGAGACGTCGTACGTCGCTCCGGGCTCGACGACGAAGCTTCGTACCTCGAAGCTTTCGCTCATTCCTCCGCCACCGGCGCCCACGGCGGTGAGCCATGCGACGGGCCTACTCACGGCAGCCTCCGAGCGTCGACACGAGCTTCAGCGCGTCCTCGGCGACGAGCGGCACGCGGATGTTCCGCTTGCGCAGCGCGACGACGATCTCGTTCAGCGCGTCGGCGCCGTGCACGATCGCGCAGCGCACGTGCTCCTTCCGTCCTTCGTCCCACGCGTCGATGCTGTTGCTCGCGACGATGAGCGACGCTCGCGCGCCGTCGTATGCGTGCTCGCACGCGCGTGCGAGGTCGAGGTCCATCTTCTCGAGCGCGTACTTCGCGCACGAGTCGTCGCTGACCTTCACCGCCTGCGCCATCGCGAGGACGGCGCCGCGTGCCTGCGCCCGCTCGGCCGCGGGCGCGCAGCCGACAGCTAGAAGGAGCAGGATGAGCAAACTTTTTCGCTTAGCCATGGCGCCTCTCGATGAGGATGCAAATCGGCCCGTGCGCGCAGAGAACGTGGACGGTGATTCCGTAGGTCTCGACAAAGTCGAGGCAGAGAGCGGTGTGATCGAGGAAGTCCTTCCTCGTCACGACGTGCATCGCCTCACCGACGGGCTGGAGACCCTTCGGAAGCTTCATCACGTAGCTGCGGAACGCACCGCGGCCTCGCTCGATCAGCGGGCGCATCCGCATGCCGAGCTCGGTGTCGAGTGCTGGAGCCATTCACCGCTTCTTGTCCGGCAGCTTCACGACATCGACGGGGATCTCTTCCTCTTCGTCGTCCTCTTCGCGGCGCGGGTCCTTCGGAGGGTGGTCGGACTTCGCCTTGAGGCGCTCGATGCGCGCGACGAGTTCCTCTGCCGCGGGTACCGTGTGCTCGGCGATCGAGTTGAGCTTCTCGCGGAACGCGACGACGGCCGGGTGCTCGCCGCTTCCGCCCTTCGGAGGCTTCTTGCTGTCGCTCATCGCTTCCCCGGTGGCATCGCGCGCGGCAGTGGCGGCGGGATCTCCTGCAGCGGCGTGCCTTGCGTCCGAAGTGCGACCTCGCGCGTGAGCCGCTCCCGGTCTTCTTCGCGCTTCTCCCACTTCTCCACGATCTCCGTGAGCGCGGCGACTGCCGTCGTGACGTCCTTCTGGAGGCGGAGCGCGAGCTCGAGCATCCGCTGCGAGTCTTCGATACGAGCCTTCGATTCCGCGCGGAGGTCGCCATCTTTCTGTCGGAGTGCGAGCAGCGCGATGACGAGGAACGCGCCGACGACGCCCGTGCCGGCCAGCTGCGTGAGCATCGATTCCGCCATGGTCCCCCTCAAACTGCTGCGAGCTTCCGCGTTCTGAACGAAGCGCCCGCGAAGATGGTTGTCGTCTGACCGGCCGTGACGCTCGCCGCTTGCAGCGTGACGTTCCCCGGCGTGGCGCCGTTCGTGATGACCGCGTGGATGCGGTCCGGCGCCGGCGTCGCCGCGACGGTGTGCACGGCGGTGGCGGTGAGCGCTCCCGCGGCGGTGATCCGCTGGTAGCTCTTCGTCGCGACAGCGGTCGTCGACGAGTCGAGCCAGCCTTCGACGGCGGCGCCCGACGGCGCGGCGATCGCGTACTTCGAGCCGCCGACGCCCGAGCACTGCGCAGTGCCCTCGAAGACGATCTCGAGGCGCTCGTTTGCGGCGATCGGCACCGTGAACGGCGTGTCCGTCGCTGTCGCGAGCGTCGTCGTGAAGTTCGCCGCGTTCGCCTGCGCGCGGTCGCGCCGGACGAGCGCGTTGAAGTCGGCGCCCCAGCCCGCGAGCGTATTGCCTTCCGTCGTCTCGTCGAGCGCGTGGACGCGCTCACCGTCGACGGTCGTGTAGAGCACGAACGTCGTCGTGAACGACGGCTGCTCGACGTTGTTCCTGTCGCGGCCGAGCGCGACGTTTCCGACCTTCGACTGGAAGCGGTACGCCTTGCCAGCCGCAGGCGCGGTGAAGGTCGCCGTCTTGAGCGCGGAGTCGATGACGAGCGACGCGTTCACCGTCGCGGGATCGGAACCCTCGTCGGTCGTCAGGCACGAGATCGCCCAGACGTCGACGTCGGCCTGCGACGCGAGGCGGATGATGACGGTCGCTCCGGGCGTGATGTTCACGCCACCGGTCGTCGCGACGTACGCCGCGGCGCCGTTCTTCACTTCACATGCGGGGCTTGCCATCGGCCTACCTCAGGGGAATCACAAGAAGGCGACCGCTGCCGCCGTTGCCGCCTGCCTTCGATAGACCGGCAGCCGTTGAGCCCGCACCCGCAGCGCCGCCGCCGCCGCCGCCGGCACCAGTGTTCGCGAGCGCCGTCAGGCCGGTGCCGCCGCCGAACCCGGCGCCGGCACTGTTGCCGTTCGCTCCGCTGCCAGACGTCGCACCATCGCCGTACGGACCTGCACCGCCGCCACCACCAGGACCCCCGGCGCCGTAGGCGCCAGCGTCGGTGCCGCTGACGCCGGACGCGCCGCCGGAATAGGTGCCGTAGGGGTTCTTCGACCCCGTCGACCACGTGCCAGGCGAAGCGCGCACCTTGCCGTTGCCTCCGCTCGCGGGCGGCTGCACAAAGAACGGATCAGACCCCGTGCCGGTGCTCGGCACTGCGATGTTCTCGTTCCGAAGCATCGCGCGCACTGGACCGCCGCCGACCGCGTAGACGTACGTGGTGAGCGCGGTCGACATGCCGCCTTTACCGCCGCCCTGCGCGCCGACGAAGCACGCGAGAACGGTGCCGCCTCCCGTCTGCGCGAACGTCGTGTCGCCGCCGTCGGCACCGCTAAATCCGGGTGCGCCTCCCGTGCCGCCGCTACCGACCGTGATGTCGTAGCCGTTGCCCGGGAAGACCTGCACCATGGCGAAGTTCAGGAGCGCGCCGCCACCCCCGCCGCCGCCGCCGGCCCACTGGTTCTGCGTCGTGCCCGGCTGGTACGCACCGCCACCGCCGCCGCCGCCACCGCAGCCGAGCACGAGGACGCGATAGACCCCTTCCGGGGCGATCCACGTGTTGCTGCTGGAGTATTCCATCGGCGTCGCCTTCGCGAGCCGGTTGTTTCGCCAGAGCACCCAGTCGGTTCCGTTGAAGAGGAACGTGCCCCAGGTGGAGTCGCTGCGGCTCGTGAGCGAGTCGAGGCCGAGCACCGCGAGCGTCGTGCCGCCGGCGTTCTTCACGGTCACGCCGTAGGAGCCGGCGTGCACGGCGATGTCGATGACGTCGCCCACGACGGCGTTCGTATTCTGCAGCGTGTAGATGCGATCGGCCGTGAGCGTGGTCACGTCGATGAAGCCGCTGCCGGTCACGTAGTACGACGTGTCGATGTCGTCGCCGACGGCATAGCGGCCGATGATGCGGCCTGCGCCGGTCGTCGTGATGACGCTCGCGAGCGTGTCGAGCTGCCCGGCGCGCTTGTCGAGCGCGTAGGTGGTGTTCAGGTCGAGCGCGTTCGCCTGCGCCGACGTGAGCTTCGTCCCGACGCCCCAGCCCGATGCGTTGACGCGTGCGATCGTCACGGGATCACCAGCGACAGCTGCGCCTTCGCGAGCATGGCAGCGTGCTGCGGGTCGAGGTCGGCGGTGTACATGTCCCTCTGGGTCCTCGCATCCTGGAAGCGGACGCGCACCCACGCGCGCCCGAGCGGATCGGTGCGCGGCTCGACGACGACGCGCGGCGCGAGCTCGCCGTAGACCATGCGCGCGCCGCACTCGTTGCACACGAAGATGCTCTCGGTGAACGGCGGCCCGGCTTCGACCTTGGCGCGATGCGAGCACGCGAGGCAGGTGATTTCAGACATCGAACACGCTCTCGTTCAGGTTGCGTTCGTCGAGGTAGAAGCCGCCGGCGCTCGGACCGCCAACGACGCTCACTGGCGCGCCGACCTCGGGCGCGCGGTACCAGTCCCAGGTCGCCCACGCGGGGAGCATCGGCTCGAGCGCGTCCGCGAGCGCGGCGACGCGCTCGTAGAGCTCGGCGTCGGCCCGTCCCGTCGGAACCTGCACGCGGATGAGCACGTGCGCGACCGTCGAGGACCACGGCGCGCCATCGGAGACGCTGCCCCATGGGTAGCTGACGCTCGGAACAGTGATCTGCGCGACCGTCGGCGCAGTGGGCTCGATCGCGTAGAAGAACTCGCCGAGCGCGAGGACCGCTTCGTTGTAGACGGCCGAGGACAACGACGCCTGACCGACGCGCGCTTGCGCGACTGCGACGCGCGTGCGGCGCTCGGCGAGCGTGTCCTTCGCGTCGACGCGGAGGCCGTAGATCTTCTCCCAGCGCTCGAGCATCGACGTCATGCGTCGCGCGTCGCGCTGGTTACCGAGCCGCTCGTTCGTCGACCACGCGGCCGCGATCGCGCGCGCCTCGGCGAGCGTCTCGTAGTAGGCGATCTTCTGCGGGTTGCCGGCGTCGACCGCCGGTCCACGCGCGAGCACGAGCGCGTCGAAGATGCGCTTCGCGATGGGCGTCCCGCCGCCCATTCGACGCGGGGAAGGGGAGAAGCCTCCGTACGGCATCAGACCCCGAAGATGTCGAAGTCGGCGCCCGCGGTGTCGCTCAGCGCGCCCGCCGTGTCGCGCACGTAGACGGTGAGCTTGTTCGCGGCCGTCGGGATGACGCTGACGAAGAACGCAGTGCTGAGCGAGCGGCTGTTCCCCCACCCGCCGCGCAGCTGCAGCGTCTTCGAGACGCCGAGCTCGTCGGTCACCATCGTCGGGTACGTGAGCTCGAACGTGCCGGTGCTCGCGCGGGTCAGTGTCGGGCCACCCGCGGAGCCCATCTTCGCGGCCCACTGCTCGTCGCGTGCGACGCGCACGAGAGCAGCGGTCGACGCGCCCGCGGTGAAGCGACACCACGTTCGCGGCGCCGTGTGCGTCATCATCGCGATGTCGCAGCGAGCCTTGTTGTCTGCATCGGCGTCGAGGTCGGTGAGCGGGTCGGCGACGGGCGCGAAGTTCTGCAGCTTGCCGCCGAGCGTCTCGAGCGTGTCGGTATCCGGAAGCGTCATGGGCCTCTCAGGTCAGGCGGTAGAAGCCGATGCGGTTCGGCACGTAGATCTTCGGCGGGTCGGTCACCGAGGCTGGCGGCACCGGATTCAGCACGCCCGTCGGAGTCGAGTAGGTGTTCGTGCCGTCGGAGCGGTACAGGTAGAGCGCGCTCGCGATCTCGGCCTGCGAGTGCACGAGGTCGCGGAGCAGCTGCGCACCGAGGCCGTACGGCCACGACGTCGCGGGCACCGGGCGGCGGTAGCCGCGAACCAGCGCAGAGACGTTGTCCGTCTTCTCGCCGGGTCCCATCAGCGCGAAGTGCGCAAGCACCGCGTCGAGGTACGCCTGCGCGTTCTCGCACGCAGGCCAGACGAAGTCGCTCACCGCGATGCCCGCGAAGGGCGCGTCGAGCGTGACCACGTACGCGCCGGCGACGCCCGAGGACGCGGTCACGCGCGCCGTTCGCACGATCCAGTCCGATGCGCTGATCCACGAGACGCGGCTGACGCCCACGGTCGGCGCGATCTGCGCGTTCACGGTGATCTGCGTCGAGGACGTGACCGCGGTGACGCGTGTGCCCGCGCCGGCGCCGACGTCCGGCCACGGCGTGCCGTCGAGCCAGCCGCCACCGGGGCCCGGCGGGCTCGCGGTCTGCGCCTCGGGAAGCGAGAGCATGATCGAGAGGTCGGTCGCGACGTTCACGACCGACGTGGTCACGACGTGCGTGTGCTCCGGCAGCTGTCCGGCGACGAACGGGGCGACCGAAGCGTTCAGCGTCGATGCCGCGACGTCGCGGAGCTTCGACGTGGCAGTCGGCGCCGCGACGACGGCGATATGCACCGTCGCGGGTCCCTGCAGCGCCGGGTACACGAAAGCTTTCGTGACCGCCGCGTCGGATTGCTCGGCGAGTTCGGCGACGTGCTCCCAGTTTCCGGAGCGTGGCGGCGTTCGGAGCACCGCAAGGAAGCGCTGCCGAAGGCCCTCGTCGTCTTCAGCGTCGTGCCCGTACTGCAGACCGCCGGCGCCGATCACGACCTTCTCGTCGGCGAACGGCGGCGCCGATTGCCAGCGGAGCACGTCGCCCTCGGCGTGGTTCGTCGCGGCGCCCTTGTCGATCGCTTCGATCTTGAGCTGCGCGCCGTTCGCGAAGACGCCTCCCTCGACGAGCCTGAACCGGAGCCCGCTGTCGTCGACGAGCTCGGCGCCCGTGGGGATGGTCGTCGTCGCTGCGGTGGTCAGCGTGCCGACTCCCTTCGACCCCGCGGCGCCCTTCAAATAGAGCCCGTGCATGGCGGCCTGGCGATACAGGTCGTCGCCTTCCGCCGAGTCCGGCATCTGCGCGTCGGCTTTCACGATGGCGTTCGCTTCGACGACCTCGAGCTCGCTCGCGAGCGCCGAGAAGTGCGCGTAGTCGTCGGACCCGGGGCCGACGTTGGGGTTCGCGATGCCGAGCGCGATCAGCCCGTTCCGCTTCACGCGGAGCATGGAGTCGCGAATGGTCGCGGCGTCGCGAGCCTCGAACGTGAAGAGCTTCGGCATCAGAGTTCCGTGGTTCGCTCGATGTCTGCGGACAGATCGCGCCAGCGGAGGCGCGGGCGCGCGGCGCCGGGGTGCAGCTGCGAGGTCTCGACGGACACGATCGCGACGAGCTTCCGGCGCACGAGGTCCGCGAGCGCGCCCTCGAGCGTCAGCCGCATGCGCCGCTCGAAGTCGTCGGCGATGACGTCGAACTCGCTGAAGTCGATGTTCGCGATCGCGAGGTAGACCATCTGCTGCACGTCACCCATCGCGAGCGATCGCCCGGTGACCGAATCGACGACGTAGTCGCGCGTCAGCGGGTCGATACGGCGCGAGCCTGTCTGCGCGCCCGTGTCCGGGTTCCGCAGCACGGCACCGGACGGAGCCGGCGCGCTCGACGGCGTACCGAGTCCGAACGACGACGAACCGAAGGGCTGGGCGCCGAAGCCGCTCATCGCATCACTCCAGCGGGCACTCGAGCGGCAGCGCCGCGAGGTACCCGAGCACTTGGTCGATGTAGCCGTTCATGATCGCAATGATCTCGGGCTGCAGAATCACCGTCGGGATCGGAATCGGCGGCAGCGGGTTCGGAACCGGCGGCAGCTTGCAGCAGAAGTTCGGCAGGCCCGGGATCGGCGGGATCGGCGGCGTCGGCGGACGCAGCGTCAGCGGCGCCGGGAGCTCCGGGACGGACGGGATGGGGACCTTGATGCAGCTCATGTCGAGGAGGTCGTCGTGGGCAGCGTGAGCTGCGCAGCGGCGGTCACTGCTGCGCCCTGCGCGACCACGCCTGGCACCGGCGCCGAGGCGGCAGCGAGCGCTGAGCCCGTGACCGTCGGCGCGGCCGACATCGCAGCGAACGAGGTGAACGCGTTGGCGATCGCGTTGATCTGCGACTGCAGATTCGCGAGCGCATCGAAGACGTCGCTCGCCGACGCGAGCGGCTTGCCGTTGCCGCCGAACGACGTCACCGAGCTCGCGCCGCCGATCGTGCCCGCGCGCATCTTGATGTAGCTCGAGATGACGTCGAGCGGCGCCGGCAGGCCGTTGATGCCGCCGAGATCAAACGCGGCGCCGGAGTCGTGGAGCACGTGGAAACCCGTCGCGTCGAAGCGGATCGTTCCCCAGGGAGCGACCCACATGAAGCCGTCAGGCGCGACGCGCATGTAGACGGACTTGCCGTCGTTCGTGTTGTCGTCGGTCGTAAAGAGCGTGACCGAGCCGTCGCCCTTCAGCGCGACGCGACCTTGGGACGTGCCTTCTTCGCCTGCCGCGTAGACGACCGTGTCGCCGTCGTTGATGAGCCCGGCGAGCTCGAGCCCGCGAAGGTCGACGGCGCCGACGACCGTGTCGCGGTCGCCGCCCTTTACGACGACGGCGTACGCCGCGGCCTTGCCCTTCTGCGCCTTCGGAGGGCGCGAGATAAAGCCGGGCTGCTGTACCCAGTCGGCGTTGTCCGTCTCGGCCTCGCCGCGCACGTCGCCGAGCTGCGCTTGGATCTTCCCGGTGACGGCGCTGACGGTCGTGCGGAGCACCGCGTAGCCCACCTGAATGAGCCCGCCGAGGTCGACTGCTGCCATCGCTCTATCCCCGCCGTCGGTTGATCGCCGCGGCTTCTTCCTGCGCGTCGAGCGACCCTCGCCGCGCCTCGCCGAGCACATCCTTCTCGAACCGTGAGGGCGGGCGTTCGCGCTCGAAGCCGATCGGGTTCCGCACCTTCGCGGCGACCTTCGTCGTCACCGCCGCGGGCGGGTCCTCGGCGACGCCGAGCTGCACGCTGTTCAGGCGAATCAGTTCGAGCTGCGTGGTCGTCCCCGCCGCGCGCGACTTGCTGTAGCGCACGCTCGAGACCCACATCAGCTCGTGCACGTCCGCGACGTCGTCCTGCACGTCCACGACCGTGTCGACGAGCCACGGGACGAACTGTCCCTCGACGTTCTGCCCGTGGCCCTCGACGAGGTAGTTCGCGACCATGCTCCTGCGCGTCAGCAGGCTCATCTCGCGGCGCACGAAGTTGTTCAGCTGCTCCTGCGTCCGCGACTCCTCGTCGTGGAGGAACACGATCCGCGGAGGAACGTTCGCGGTGCGGCGCTTGAACGGCTGCGTCGTCAGCACGACCTGCTGCGCCGTCGGGTGACGCTGCAGAACCTGCGTCACTTCAGGGAGCACGAAGCCGTCCTCGTCGACGCCGAAGTACGGGTTCACCGCGTAGGCCTTGATCCGGCCGCGACCGAACTCCCCTCCGCCGGACGATCCGTCGGCGATGATGCACGCCGGCTGATCACGGAAGGACAGCCGCACGCGACCGTCGAGCACGTTCGTCGTGCCGTTCCCGTTTCGGCGTAGCTGGTACGACGCCGGCTGCGCGTAGTTCGGCGTGTCGACGATGATGCGCTCGCCGTCCTCGGAGCAGCGAATCCAGAGGCCGTGCCGCTCGGCGACGCGCTTGGCGAAGTCGTGGACGCCTTCGTGGTTGTGCGGCTTCAGCTGGTGAAGCACGAAGTTCTTGAGCGGCCGCGGCCCCTTCCGCTTGCCGCCCCGTGTCATCGGCGTTCCGCGGAGGCCGTTCGTCGCGCCGCGGCTCGCCGCGTTGTCGATCTGGAAGTGGTCGGGACCCGCCCAGCCGAACGGCGTGTAGAGCCTGACGAGGAAGTCGGCGAGGGTCGTGCCCTCCTTGAACTGCAGCGACGGGTCGGCGATCCCGTCGACCGCGAGCCCGAGTCGCTCACGGCCGATGATGTTCCAGACCTGCCCGGCCTGGCGGTTCGCACCGATGTCGAGATCGTCGATGTGCCCGTCGGCGAGCGGAACGCCGTTGATCGTCAGCCGAACGCGGGCGCCGATGACGAGCGCCTCGCGTTCGCGCTCGGGGAGCGTCTCGTCGGCGACGACGAACGAGAAGCCGGAGGCCGGCTTGAAGTAGTCGCTCGCGAAGTCGTAGTCGACCCAACGCGAGAGCGTGACGTGCGCATCCATGATGCGCAGCTGCACCTGCTCCTGGTCAGGAGTGTTCGGCGAGTACGGAGCCGCCATCGAGCGTTACTTCGCGAGCGTTCGCGTGCGCCGCCGCGTCGACTGGCTCGTCGGTGTGGAGATGTCGGCCGCGTCGATCGCGATCTCGTCGCCCACGTCGTCTTCGTGGACGAGGCGCGCGTCGATGCACCGCGCATGCGGCATCGTCGCGCGGAGGTGGTCGACGATCTGCAGCACCGTGCAGTCGACGCAGTCAGGGTCGAAGCACTGCGCGAGGACGCCGTTGTCGTCCGGCACGCTCCGGCAGGCGCGGCGCGAGTCGAACACGATCTCGGCGCGGACGCGGGCGCGCTCGCGGGCTTCCTGGGGCTTCTTCATGCGGCGATCCTCGGCGCGTAGTAGCGAACCACCGCGCCCTGAGGCACGACGGGGCCGCGCAGGAGCGGCAGGTTCAGGCGGATCAGCTCGGTCATGCTGACCTCGGCGTCGGGCAGCTGCGCGCGCACGCCCGCGAGCGTGGTCGGCGCCGGCACGCGGTAGAGCACGACGTCGCGATCGAGCCGCCGCAGCGTCTCGCGCAGAGCGAGCGCGGCCGACCGGAGCTGCTCGACGTTGTGCCGGATCGGCCACGACAGAGCGCCGCGCGCGCGGTCGACGGAGTCCTTCAGCTGCCCGGCGCGGTAGAGCATGGCGTCGATTCGCCCCGCCGCTCGGCTGGACTGCAGCGCCACCTGATCGAACGCGCCCATGACGCGGTTCATCGCCGATTCAAACGACTCGGTGAAAACCGGTGCGTCCGGAACGAGCGAGCGGATGTTCGTCGAGTTCTCGTCGAGCTCGATCGCCGCGCCCTGCGCGTCGCTCGCCGGCGAGGACACGATCTTGTGCGCGATCTCGTCGTCGACGGTCTCGACCCACGACGCCGACGCGCTGCATCCGCCGCGCTTCGTCGCGTCCCAGTCGAGGTCGATGTTCTCGGCCTTGCACGTCAGCGTCCCGAACTCCGGATGCTGCAGCGGTCCGGTCTCCCGCCGCGCGAACGCGATGAGGAGCGCGCGCATCACGCTCGGGTAGAGCTGCGGGTTCCAGCTCTCGTTCTTGCCAGGCTGCACGCCGTTCAGCAGCGGGATCTCCGCGCTGATGCGGACGGGCGCGACGCCGGTGTCTTCGACGCGCGCGCCGTCGACGCGCCAGTACTTGTGCTCGACGAGGTCGTGCGCGAGCGACATGCGCATGCGCGAGATCGGGATCTCGACGTCTCGCCACTTGAAGGCGAACAGCTGCGCGAGGACGTCTTCCATGGGTCAGTTGCGCTTGACGATGTTCGTGTCGCGCGCCGAGTCGGTCGACGGGTTGCCGCCGGCGCCCTCGCGCGCACCCTCGCGGACGGCGTCGGCGATCGCGCGCTTGATGCCTTCCTGATCGATGATGTCCCGCGCCGCGAACGCCTTTCGGAGCTCCTCAGCGCTCGTGTTCTTCTCGCCGGTGACGGCCGAGTAGACGGCGTTCACCGGCGTCATCGCCGCGGCGCCGTACATCCGCGCGAAGCCCGACGCGCCGCCGTAGCGGTCCTGCATGCCCTTCAGCTGAGCGATCGCTTCTTCGCGCGCGGCGCCGCCCTGCTTGATGCCGGCTTCGAGCTGCCCGCCCTGGTACTGCGCATCCGTCTGGCCGCTCAGGATGGCGTCCACGCCCGGGCGCACCGCGAGGTACGTCGCCGCGCCGGCTGCTGCGCCCGCTCCGAGCGCCGCGCCTACGCCACCGCCTGCTGCGCCTCCGGCGCCCGCAGCGCCGCCTCCGGCGCCGCCCAGACTGCCCGAGATGGCGCGCTTGATGAGGTCCCCGATGGCCGCCTTGGCGAGCTCGCTCGTGATCGACAGCGTCACCGCCGCCGCGAGCCCCGCGAACGGGTGCTCGGTCGCCCAGTCGGCGACCTTCACGACGCCGTCGAGGAACCGCTGCAGCGTAGGCGTGAGGCGCTGCATGATCGGGATGAACTTCGCGAACTCCGGAATCAGCTTGTCGCCGACCTCGGCCTTCAGCGTCCGAACCGCGCGCTCGAAGCCTTCCGCGCTCGTCTTCATGACGACGCCGAAGTCCTGCTCGAGCGTGTTCTCGTCGTACTTCGCCGTCGTGACGGCGCCGATGTCCTTCAGGACCGCGGCGCGACCGGCCGCGCGGCCCGCGGCGGTGCCACGACCCGCCTGCGTCTCGGCCTCCTCGAACGTCGGGGCGAGCGCCTGGAACATCTTCATGCTCCGCGCGCCGAAGCCCATCGACTGGATCTTCGCCATGTTGCCGCCCGTCTTTTCCATGACGTCGGCGAGGAACTCCTCGGGGCCCTTGGCGATCTGGCCGCGGTCGTTCAGGAAGTCTTTGCCGATGACGGCACCGACCTTGTCGGCGTGCTTCGTCGCGTCCGCCGAGAGGTTCGAGAGCACCGTCGCCGACTCGTCGACCGAGCCCGACGTACGGATGGCGATCTGCGCGAGCCCGAGCAGCTTCCGCTGGTTGTCGGTCTGGTTGCCGGCGAACGACGACGAGGTGCGGGTGATCTTGCCCGCGCTGCGCGCGAGGTCCTCGAACTCGACCGCGCCCTGCTTGCCCTGCATGACGACGTCGAGAAGCAGCTGCTTCATCGCGCTCTCGTCGAGGTTCTTGTTCTGGACGCGCAGGATACCGGCGGTCTTCGCGACGTCGCCGAACGACGTGCCGCTCGACTTCGCGAGCTTGCCGAAGAACTGCATGTTGCCCATGCCGCCGGCGAAGTCGGAGGACTTCGCGACGTAGGCGCGCGTGCCCTCGACGAGCTCGTTCGCATCGAGCCCGGTCGCCACGGACGCGGCGCGCGCCTGCGCGACGATCTTGGCGACGTCCGGGCGCTGGTTCTTCCCGGGGAGGTACGCGCTGTTCGACAGCAGCGCGGCGCTGCGCTCGAGGTTCGCGCTCTCTGAGAGCGAGTCGGCGAGCGAGTAGCCGCCGCCGAGCTGCATCATCGTGCCAGCGAGACGCGTCGCGCCGCTCCGGACCATGCCGACGGCGTTCGACGTCGCGCTCATGATGCGCCCGCCCCAACGGTCGCCGAAGCGCTCGTTTTCGCGGAGCTGCCGCGCCTCGGCGCGCGCGGCACCGCGGGACCACCGCTGCGCTGCGCGCGCCTCCTCGCGAGCCTGGCGCTCGGCGTACTGCCCGGCCATCGTTGCCGAGCGTTCGCGGATGCGCGCGATCGCGGCAGCGCTCTTCTCGGCGGCGCGGACCTTCGCCTGCTCGGCGCGTTCTGCTTCACGCGTCTCGCGCGAGAACGTCTGCGACGCAGCTCGCGCAGCCCGCTCGCGCGCGCGCACCTTTGCCTGCTCGGCGCGCTCGGTGTCGCGCTGGGCCTGCTTCGCCCACCGGTCGGCCTCGCGCGCGAGCCGCTGGTACTCGCGCTCCTTCGCGCTGCGCCCCTGCGAGACGACGCGCGTGGTCGTGCGCTCGCCAGCAGCGATCGTGTCGTGCACCGACCGAAACGCGCGCTGGATGTCGGGCATCCCTCGCGCGACGAAGTCGATGTAGACGGGCGCGGCCATGGGTCAGGTCTCCGGCGAGCTCTCCTCGGTGTCGTCACTTCCCGGCAGCGGGGAACCCTCGTCGAGCGGCGAGCCAGCAGAGAACGTGTCCGTCGAGGATGTCACTGCTCGGGACGCCAAAAAACGCACCAGGGTCAGTTGCATTTCCAAGGAGAGCAAAGCGAAAGGGGCGGCTGCCGACCCTCCCTTTTGCAGCTCGACGAGCCACTGCTCGAGCTCCTCGTCGGAGAGTGCGGTGATCGTCGGCCCGAGCTCCACCTGCACGACGCAGTAGAGCCGGTAAAGCGCCGCGACCTCTTCGACGGCGAGCGTCTCGCGCATCTTCGCCGCGCTCGGGAACGCCGGCTTCGAGAGGTCGCCCGGCACGCGGCACGCGCGGAGGAGGACCTGAATCGAACCCTCCGTGGAGAACGTGTGCTCGTAGCCGAAGTTCGCCTCGCCCTTCTGCTGCGCCTCCTTCAGGAGGCGCTTGGCGAAGCGGTCGGCCTCGACGTTCGCGGCGATCTGCTCTTGCGCGGTGAGCGGCCAGATCGCGACCTGACCGATCGCGTTGCCGTCGTCGCCCTTGCGAGGGAAGTCGACGACCTCGAAGGGTCGCGGCATCGCCTCGAGCTTCGTCCAGAGCTCGCTCGGCGGAACGTTAGGAGGCGGTGCCGCCATGCATCACTCCCAGGCCGCGAGCGGGCCGAGCAGCGAGATGCTGAGACCGGCCGACTGCCCGACGCCCGCCGTGAAGTCGCCGCCCATGACGACCATCTTCGACGTCATCTGGCGGTTCGCCGCGACGACGCCAACGTTCACGACGCGGCCCGTCTGCATGTACGGGTCGGGGTTCACCTCGAAGTCGGCCGACGGCACCGCCGAGTCGATGGTGATCTCGCACTGCTGCGCGCCGAGCGTGATGCCGGCGAGGCCCTTGGCGAGTGTCGCGACGACGTTGTGGTTCGGGTTCTTGTTGACGCGGACGGTGGCCGCCTCCGCGAGGATCTTGTCGTCGAAGGTGACGTAGCAGTTCGTGTAGATGTCCATCACGCCACCTGGTCCACGATGACCGCCGCCTGGCGGAAGTTGTCGATCGTCTGCAGGGGCACGCGGAAGCCCATGCGGCTCGTCGGGTTCGTCTCACGCTGGACGACGGAGCCCTTCTTGATGTCGTCCGGACGCTGGACCTTTCGGTTGTCGAAGAACTCGTTGACCGTCGCGTAGAGGATCATCTTTCCCTGACGCGGCGTGAACTCGTCCGGGTGCGGAGCGACGCCGTTCGGCGGATCGTCGCCGATGACCTTGCCGTCGCCGGCCTCTGCGATGCGCGCTGTGAGGCGGTCGCCGAAGCGGTCGCAGATCGTGACCTTGGGCGCCTCGCGAATGCGCGGGTCCGGCGTCGCGCCGTTCAGCGAGCGCGTCGTGAAGCGATCGACAATGTACGTCGAGCCCGACTGGTTCACAGCGATCGGCGTTCCGCCGTTCTGCAGGATGCTCCGCTGCGTCGCAGGCGTCGGGTGCGCGCTCGCCACGCGCGAAGGAGGCATCTTCCAGAGCGGCGCGGTCCGCGCGCTGTTGCCATAGCCGATGAAGTTCGTGCGGAACGCGAGCTCGTCCGCCTCCTCCATCGCGTAGACGGCCGCGGCGTTCGCGGCGATCTCGGCCGGCGTCCACGGGCTCTTTTCGGAGTGGATGATCTCGACGCGCGGGCTGTTCAGGCCGACGGCGAGCGTGATGAAGTTCGCGGGCGTGTCGACCGAGCCTGCGAACACGCGCTGGCGGATGCCGTTCAGCGCGAGCGCCTGCGTCTCGACCTGGCTCTTCAGCGCGCCGAGCTGCGTCGCGTCCTCGGCCGCCGAAACGATGTAGTAGAACCACTTCGACGCGATCGTCGTGAGCGCCGCCGCGTTCGAGTCGGCAGTCGTACCGCCGGTCAGGAACGCGTCGGTCGTTGCCGTCGTGGTCGTGCCGATCGAGGAGTTCGCGATGATCTGCGCCTGGAACCGGATCAGGTTCCCGCGCAGGCCGTTCTGCTTCGCCGTCAGCGTGACGACGCCGGCGGCGTTCGCGGCCGTGACCGGCCAGTGCGTCTTCGCGTTGACGTTCGCGACGATGGCCGCAGCGATCGTCGTCGGGGCGTCGTTCGTGTTGATGCCCGTGTCGACGTACTCGTCACCGACGAAGAGCCGGTGCGTCGCCGGCCCGGTCGCGTTCGTCGCGATCGTGACGGTGCCCGTCGCCTTCGCGCCGCCGCTCTCCGTCACGAAGAGCCAGTAGACCGGCGGGCCGTTCTCGCCGCCCGTGACCGCGGCGATGCGGCGGTGCATGCGGTGCGCTTCCGAACCGGGGCCGCCGAGCGCGATCATCTGCGAATCGCTGACGAGCTGCACCGCGGTATCCGGTCCGTAGATGACCGTGTCGGGCGTCGCCGCGCCGGCCGCCGTCTTGTTCGCGAGCACGAGGATCGCGCGGCGGAGACCGCTGCCGAGCCCGGAGCCCTGCGCGAAGTTGATCTCGAGGTAGACGCCGGGGAGGACCTCACCGGAGGTGAGGCCGACCGGTGCGATTGCGGGAGCGGCCATCAGCGATCACCGTTGTGCTTCGGGGAGGGGGAAGGGGCGTGGAGCTCGTCGCGCGTCGGAGGCGGCGGCGGAACGGCGGGGCGCGCCTGCGCCGTCAGCGTCTCGTCGGACAGACCGGCGGCCTTCGCCGTGGCGGCGTCGGCCGCGAGCAGGTCGCCGTCGAGCAGCGCCTTCACGTACTCGGGCCGGTAGGGCACCTCTTCGACCTCGCCCGTGGCGATGAAGCCGAACTGCCCGGGCTTGTCGGCGAGCTCGCCGAAGCGATGCCCGATGAAGGCGTTCGTTCCCGCCTCGAGGCGCTCGTAGTTCTGGACGAGCGGAGGCGCTCCGCCCTCGGTCCTCGGCCCTCGCGCGCGGACGCGCAGCGTGCTCGGTTGCATGCTCTTCTCCTGAGTCTGCGTGCGCGATGGCGCGCGCTACGTGTGGTTCGTCTCGGTCGTGACGAAGTCTTCGATGGGATCGTCAGGGTCGTCGGCGAGGTCGATCGCGATGTTCGCGCCGCCGAACGGCTCGTAGGCGCCGGCAACCGGCGTGTCGCGCTCGACGAGCTCGATGGTGCCCGTCACCGCGCGGAAGAACTGCTCGGCGTTGTTCGCCTGTGCGCTCTGCATGCGCTCGTACCGCTCGTACTTCGCCGAGACGAGTCGCACGGACATAATGCCCGCGTCCTTCAGGACCTCGGCACCATTCGCGTAGTCGCGGTGGAAGCCGTCGCGGAGCGACTTCGCGATGACGCGCACGACGCCGCGCAAGATCGCCGCGAGCGCTTCCTGCTGTCCGGGCATCAGCGCAGGCAGCACGTACGCGAACTCGAGCTCGCCGACGCTCTTGTCGATCGCGAGCGTGTGACGCGCGTACGTCTCGCTCTTGCGCCAGACGGTGAAGAACGGGAAGCGCACGCGGTCGGCGTAGAGCGCCGGCACGGGCTCGACGGTCGCCGTCGTGTGCACGATGCTCTGATCTTTCAGCCCGATGCGCGCCGCGTACTCACGGAACGCTGGCGTGAGGTGCAGATCGAGCGTCGCCGCGAGGAACTGAAGCACCGCCCAGAGGCCCGGATCGGTCCTCGCGATGAGCGGCGTCGACGTGTCGTCGGCGAGCGGGTAGACGGCGCCGCCGTGGCCGAACGTTCGATCTTCGGCCGGCATGTCAGGGGTACTTCACGGCGCGTTCAGCGCCCTCGTTCAGGACGACACTCATCGCCTGGCTGCCCGCCGCGCCTGCGTTCTCGAGCACCGGTCGCTTTGCCGTGCCGGGATGGTTCACGCGGCGCGCGAAGATCACGCGCCCGCCGATGACGAACCGCAGGTACGGCGCGTTCCTCGGCAGGATGACGTGCGCGCGCGTACCGCCCGTGACGTAGCGCGCGTGCTTCGCGCGGAAAATGAGCCGCTTCCGGTACGCGCCGAGGTCGACGATGTCCGTCGTCCCCCGGAGCTCGCCGGTGCGATCCTTGTAGAGCGTCGTCTCGCGCGCGTTGCGGTACGCGATCTTCGCTACCTCGGCCATGCCGAGGCGCGCTTCGTCGAGCACGCGCCGCTCGATCGTTGCGAGGTTCCGCAGGCACTCCGACGCGTCGATGCGGATCATCGGTTGAACTCGCCCATGTCGTCGAAGACGCGCGGGCGCTCCTCACCACTGACCCCGCACGCGGGGCTCGGTCGCGCGACGCCGCCGAGGCCGGCGGGCGTGCCCGCGGTCGCCGGCAGCCGCTGCTGCACGGACGCGTACCGCTTCATCTTCGCGACCGCAGCGTCGTAGAAGTCCTTGAACGGGTTCGCGCCGAGCGTGTGCGCGAGCTCCGGCCGCCGGCGCGCCGCGTAGGCGCAGCAGAAGTCCAGAGCCGCGAACTTCACCTCGTCCGGAGGCGAGGTGAAGGGCACCGAGGCGCCGTACACGCCGCGCAGGAACGAGTTGCACTCGGCATCGCCGTACGCGAGACACGCCGTGATCGCGGCGGTCTCCGGCGCGCCATCGTTGTCATCGTCGAAGATCGCCGTGACGAGCGACGCGCCGAGTGCGTTCTCGAGGTCCTGTTGCGAGATGTACGGCATGGCCTCAGCGCGCCGGCTTCACCGCATCGCCGAGCGACTCGGCTTCCTCGGCGTCGAGCTCGACGATGTCGCCAGGCTCGAAGGTCCCCGTCTTCGTCGTCTTGCCGTCGCGGTCGAACGCCGTCGCCGTGGTGATGCGGCTGACGACTTCGTACTTGCCGCCGCGCGCGGAGCGGCGCGCGGGGCGAGACTTCGCCTTTGCGGGGTCCGCGAACTTCGGGGAGCCGTCCGGGAGGTTCGACTCCACGGTGTTCGGGGGCACGTGCGTCGACTTCTGGTCGGGGTCGCCGCCGCCGCCGATCCCCGTCATGCCCATCGGCATGTTCTCCGAGCCGCCGCCGACGCCTGCGTTCACGGGCGCGGGCTCCTGCTTGTGAGCCGTCGAGCCTTCTTCGATCTTGTTCTTGCTCATGACGTCCCTCCGGCTCAGCCGATGACCGTGGTGATGAGGAATCCGGTGTCCGGAGCGACGACCTTGTGCGTCTCTTCGACGCTGGCCTTCGCCCAGTAGCCGCCCTTCGCGCCGATCATCGGGTCGAACACCTGCGCGGTGTCGATCTGACCGAATCGGAACGTGAAGCCGAAGCTCGCGTTCCGGACGCTCGGCGTCGTCGCGACGCGCACGAGACCGAAGACGTCGCCCCAGATGCGGCTGTACGAAGCCGCCTGGCCCTCGTTCGCCGTGTCCTTGCGGGCGGCGCCGATGAGGAGCTCGTCGATGCCGAAGTAGTTCGCCCACTGCTCCGGACGAAGGAGGCCGTCCTTCGTGTACTGGAACATGTTCTGGAGCTGCGTGTTCGACTGCATCGCGGTCCACGCCGCGAGGCTCGTGAACGCGACGACCTTGCCGGGACCCCGGCCGGTCCAGAGTGCGTTGCGCGCCGCCTGGATGTCGCCGATCGGATTCGAGCCCGCGTCGTCCCAGCGCACGGTCGAGCCGAGCGCCGTCGTGTTGCCGCCATAGTTCGCCGAGTTCGTGAGGATCGCCGCGATGCGGAGCTCCTCGCGGAACGAGAGCGCCTCGACGAGGCCGCCCGTCGCGTCGGCGAGGTCGTCGAGCGGCGCGTCTGCGTTCTGCAGCTCGCTGTTGTCGACGAAGTCCTTGTAGCCGTACGCCAGCGTCGTGAACGACGCCGTGTTGCGCGAGCGCGTGATCTCGTTCGGCGATCCGCGAACGCCGAGCTGGTCGTCGGGGTACGCGAGCTGCGCACGCTTGTCGTACGTGAAGTACGTGCCCGTCTTGTTCTGCACCGGGATGATCGGCATCAGGCGCGTGCCGATGTAATCCTCGTTCCGGTACTGCACCGACATGTTCGAGATCGTCGCATCGACGTGCGAGATCCCGGGCGTGAGCGCCTTCGCGCGAAGGGCTGCGTTCGCCTGCGCGACGAGCTCCTTGTTCGAAGGGTTGCGGATGCCCTCGAGTGCCTTCGCGACACTGTTCGTGGGCTTGGAGGCGCCTTCGCCCTTTTCGCGGGCCCAGACGTCGTAGAGGTTCGTGTAGAAAGCCATCGTAGATCTCCTCAGGCCGAGACGGCTGCGAAGGGGGAGAAGCGGAGGCCGACGACGTCGCCCGCCACGCCGGTTTGGAGGAACTTGCCGACGATGTGCCGGACGACCGTGCCGCCACCGAGCGCGGCGCTGTTGGTGACGCCGTCAGCGACGACGACCGCGTACGAGCCGCGCGTCGCGCCGCCCGTGCCGACCTTCACCTTGACGAGGCCGTCCCCCATGAGGACCTGCACGCGCTCGCCGGCGGCCTTGGTCTCGAGGGCGATGCCGTCGCACGAAGCGCCGGCGGCGGTGGTGAGCACCTCTTCGTCCGCCGAAGCGAACGAAACGGGGCGTCCCTCGGTCGCGGACTGACCCGCCGCGACGGTGAACGTCTTGATGTACGGCCCGGGGCCGAGGTCCAGCAGAGCTCGAACAGCCATGTTCTCGTTCCTCTCTCAGCTCAGGAGCTGAAGATCTTCGCGGCGAGCTCGCCGCCGTTGGCGTTGGTGGGGGCGTCGATGACGGGTTTCGGCGCCGTCTTGCTGTCGGTCACGACCGGACCGCCGAGGAGCTTCATCTCCGGACGCGCGGCGACCATGCGCTCGAACATCGGGCGGTTCGTCTGCGCGAGCGCGACGAAGTCGTCCTTCTCCGCCGGCGTGATCTTCACGCCGACGAGCTGCGCGACCTCCGCCTCGACAGATGCCTTCTCGGCCTTGTCGGCGCGCGCCTTCTGCGCGTCGCGGTCTTCGGTGAGCGCCCGGATCGTGCCTTCGGCGGCAGCGAGGGCGGCTTTCGTCGACGTCGCCTCCCTCTGCGCGTCGGCGAGCGTCTTCTGCGAAATGTCGAGCTCCGCGTTGCTCTTGGCGAGTGCCGCGGCGTACTCCTCGATGGTCTTCATCGTGTCCTTCTCCTTGGGGTGTCCGTCGACGACGCCGCGCGCCTTCGACTTCATCTTCGCGAGCGCCTCGGGGTTCGCCGGGATCGGCACCACCGAGATCTCGTGCAGCTCGTTGTCGGAGAGCACGAACACCTCGCGGCCATCGCGCTTCTCCCAGCGGTAGTCGTTCGGGACGAAGCCGACGCTCACCGCGCGGAGCGTTCCTTCCTCGATGCTCTTCCAGACGTTCTCGGCGAGCGGGTTCGCTGCAGCCGACGCGATCTGGATCGTGCACTCGAGCTGCTTCCGCCCGTTGACGTCCGCGACCTCGACGCGCGTTGCCTTGCCGATTGGAAGATCGCGGCTGTTGTGGCCGAAGAGGATGACCGGGTTCGACTTGAATCGATCGAGGCGCCAGACCTGCTCGACGATGTCGCCGTACGAGTCGATCGCGTCGGTGCTCGCGACGAAGTCGACCGAGCGCGTGTCCTTGCTGATCGAACGAAGCTCGAGCCCGCGCGATACGAGGCTCATCGACGCACCTTCCCGGGGTCGTGGCCCTTGATGCTGTCGCGGAGCTCCTCGGCGTCGACCATGCGGTGCGAGCGCGGGGTTCCCGGCACCTTCCGCGGGGCTTTCGCGGGGCGCTTCGTCGTCTTCTTCTTCGCTGCCATGTCACGCCTCGTCCGCGCTCGGGAGCGCGTTCTCGGGTCCGTCGTTCGCCGCCGGCTCGCGCTCGGGCTCGGCCGGAGCGCCGCCGATGACTTCTTCGCCGTCCGCGGGGTGCGGGATGCCGGCCTTGTCGCGCGCCCACTTCGCCGGGATGCGGAGCTTCGCGCCGGAGGCGAGCGAGGTGATCGACTCGCTGAACGCCTTGAGGTCGACTGCGTCCTCGGTGATGAGCCGGAACTTCGCGGGCCGAACGCCGCTGCCGAAGTTCAGGAGCGTCAGCGGCGAGACGAGGTCGCGCGAGATGTCATCGCCGATGAACGTCGCATCGGCCTCGACCTTCTCCTTGCGGACGCCGTCCTGCGTCTTCGACTGCGCGTAGCCGCTAGACGTCGACGACTCGACGGTTTCCGTCCCGCCGAGCACCGCCTTCGACATCTCCCGACCCATCGTCGAGAACATCTCGGCGTGCGGGCCCTTGCCGTTCGCGGCGCCCTTCGGCCACTGGACGTCGAGCTCGACGCTGTCAGGCACGACGGCGACGCCGCTCGTCGACATCTCGTCGAGGATCGAGACGAGACCGTCGACATCTTCCTGCTGCGCGAAGTGCTCTTTCTTGTAGCGGCCCGTGCGCCACGGGCGCCACGCGATCTCGCCGAGCCGCAGCCAGTCGGTCAGCGTCCAGTTGCGGAAGAGCGCGGCCCAAACAAGTACGCGCATGAGCCCCTCGCGGCACGGCACGTCGCCGTTCACACGCGGGCGCGAAATGATGAACTGCGCCGGGTACTCGGCGCGAATGTCGACGCCCGGCTGCCCCTGCTGGTCCTGCCAGAGGAGCGTCGAGCCTTGCCGGATGAACCGGCGATGTTCGACCGGTGCGAAGTAGTCGGGAACGAGGTAGCCGCTCGATCGCCGGTAGACCGTCTCCGTGACCGCGTAGCCGAAGAACGGCGCCGAGCTGCACTGCCCGATCGCGCATCCCACGCCGGCCCTGATGGCGTCCTCGACGAACTGCGCCGCCTTCTTCTCGCGCTTCGTGGGTTTGCGCGGGAGTTCGAGCTCCCACTTCAGGCCCTGCACCGCGACTTCGCGCGTCTCGAGGATGCCGTGAAGGTGGCCGTCCTTCTGCCGAAGCGCGTTCGCGAGGTCGACGAGCGCCGCCATGCGGCCCTGGTCGGCCTCGAGAAGCTTCGCGGAGACCGACGCGGGCGTGAGCCCGCCCGTCGCGCGCTGCAGCTGCAGCCACGTCGGCTGCTCGGCGATCACGCGCGCCGGGCGCGGCGCCGCGAGACGACGCTCGTGCCGCGCGGCGGCCTGGTTGATGATTTCCGCGGCGTCTGTTGCCATGCGTCAGTACCCGCGGCCGGTGATTCGGTGAGAGGTCGCGCCGGCCGACGGCACGATGAGCTTCGTCGGCACCTCGCCGAGCATCAGCTCCGAGAGCGCCCACACGAGCGCGTCGAGGCGGTCGGGCGAATCGGCGCCGCTCGTCGGGTCCCAGTCGCAGAGCTGGTCTTCGAGCTGCGCGAACGAGCCGACATGGTGGACGCGGCCTTGCTCGTAGAGCGCCGCGATCGGCTCAGCGCGCGTGGCCTTGCCGCGCGACGCGCGCACGGCCTTGTACGGCACCGCGGTCGGCGGCTTCGCGTCGCGACCCGCCGTGCGAATGTTCGACTCGACGAGGTCGCCGCCGTTGTTCACCTCGCCGACGACGAAGCTCGCTTCGTGGACGTTGTACGCGGTGACCGCGGCGGCGCCCCACGCAGCGGGCGATGCACTCAGCGACGCGTCGCCGATGACGTAGCCGTGCCCGTCGCGGCCGAGGCCGGCGATCACGATGCCCGTCTCGGCGCTGTTCGCGTTCGCGCTCACCGCCGGGTCGACGGCGACGACGACGCGAACGAGCTGCGGCGCCTTCGAGACGCGACCGCTGTCGATCCACGCGCGCTTCCAGAGCGCGCCCGGGTTGTCGTCGAGGACCTCCGCGTAGAGCTCCTGACGACCGATGCGCGTGCCCTCGTACTTCCGGAGGATCTTCCGGACGAACGACGGCGCGAGGTTGGCCTTGTTGTCGTACGTCGAGCCGCGCGTGACGACCGTGCCGCCGCCTCGTCCAGGCGTGTACGGGTCCGCGAGCAGCGACTTCACGAGCGGCGTCGGGCGCGGCGTCGTGGTGATGCACGCCTGCGGGTGCGTCCCGAGGCGGAGGACCATCTGAAGCTGGTCCCAGGTCTCTTGCCCGTAGCGCCACGCCGCGAGCTCGTCGCACCACGCGGCTTCGTACTGCGGGCCGCGTAGCGAGTCGGGCTCCTCGGCGGAAAACGTCGTCGCGATCGCGCCGTTGCGCCACGTGAGCCGGCGCTTCGAGGGGTTCCACTCGGGACGGCGTGCCGGGTGCGCGCACGCGAGAATCCCGCTTTCGCCCTCGACCATAACGTCGCGGATGTCCGCGGCGGTTCGGGCGACGAGCGCGATGCGCTTCTTTCCCTCGCGCTCGACCTTCTCGAGCACCCACTCGGCGCCGCTTCGGGTCTTGCCGAAGCCGCGACCGGCGCAGATCAGCCAGTAGTCCCACTCGCCCGTAGGGGCGAGCTGCTCGGGCCGCGCCCACGCGCGCCAGCAGTGGAGGAGCTCGAGTGCCTCAGTCTCCGTCAGCGCCCGGATCACCTTCGCCCGTGCCGGCGGCGGCAGCGAGGCGAGCGATGCGAGCGAGAAGTTGCTCGTGGGCGCCATCCGTGACCTTCAGCTCGCCCGCCATCTCGGTCGACGAGCGCTTCGGCGCGTCGATGCCGAGATAGGAGGCGCGGCGCTCCATGATGCGAAGCGCGCGATCGATGCAGTGCACGTCGCCCGACTTCGCCTTCGTCCAGCAGCCGAGGAGCATCGCGTCGAGACGTGACAGCTCGAGCTGGATGACCTCTTCGGCGGGCTCTCGGATGATCTCTTTGATGGCCGCCTGAACAGCGTGGCGCGCAGCCGCTTTCGCCGAGTAGCCGAGCTGCGCGGCGATCTGGTCATACGTCGCGCCTGCCTTACGGAGCTCGAGCGCCTTGCGGTACCGCTCGGCGGTCTCCGCGGCGGCCGCGTCACGCTTTGCGGAGTTCCCCATGGCAGCCAATCTCGCTCATGCGCTCGAGGGCGACGGCGACGTACTTCGGATCGAGCTCGATCGCGCGACAGAGCCGCGACGACGCTTCGCTCGCGAGCATCGTCGTGCCCGAACCGGAGAACGGTTCGTAGACGATGCCGCGTTGCGGCGCCGAGTTCCGCACCATGCGTGCGACGAGCTCGACGGGCTTCATCGTCGGATGAAGCTCGTTGGCCTTCGGCTTCGCGTACTCGAGCACCGACGTTTCGGCGTTGCCGCCGTACCAGCCCGCGCCGCCACGGCCGCGGCGTCCCTCGCCCGGGGTGTACCCGAACAAGATCGGCTCGTGCCGATAGTGGTAGTCGCTCCGGCCGAGCACGAGGACGTCCTTCACCCAGACGAGCCCCTGCCGGAACTTCCACCCCGCCGCGCAGAACGACGCCAGGAACGGCATCGAGAGCGGCCCAGGCGGATGCGCGACGTACACCGCTGCGCCCGGCTTCAGCGCGCTCGCGCTGGCCGCGCGGAAGCACTCGAGCAGGAACGCCTCGAGCTCCTTCGGCGACTGCGCGTCGTTCTCGATCTCGAGCGCGTCGTCGGTCTTGCCGACGTACGCCACGCCATACGGCGGGTCGGTCCACATCATGTCCGCGCGATCGGAGCCCCAGAGGCGCTCGACCGATCGCGCGTCCGTCGACGAGCCGCAGAGCAGAACGTGCTTGCCACCGGCGACCGTCTGGCTCGGAATCTCCCAGACCTGACCGAGCGCCGTCTGCCACTTCTCGCGCAGCTTCTCGGGCTCGGTCTGCAGCTTCTCGCTCGCGTCCGCGGCGGAAGCGTTGTCCTCGGCGAGGAGCTTTCGAAGCTCGTGCTCCGCAAGGCCCGTCGCTTCGATGTCCTCGCCCTTCTGCTTCAGGTCCGCGACGACGGCGCCGAGCACCGCTTCGTCCCAGACCGCCACCTCGCCGAGCTTGTTGTCGGCGATCGCGAGCAGGTGCGCCTTCTCCTCGTCGAGGTCGAGGTACCGAACCGGCACCACCTCGAGGCCGAGCTCGACCGCCGCCTTCAGCCGCGTGTGCCCGGCAATCACCTCGCCGTTCGCGCGGCGCGCGAGCACCGGAGCGCCGAAGCCGAAGCGTCGGATCGACTCGACGACGCCCGCAACGGCCTTGTCGTTCTTGCGCGGGTTGTTCCCCCACGGCTTCAGGTCCGCGACCTTCACCCACTCTGCGGCAGCGGAGTCAGTATTGAAGGCTGTGGGTTCCATGACGATGGTGGGCGCGCCGCCGAGGTAGAGGTCCTGGCAAGCAGGCACTCGGCGTGCGCCCGTGCGAGCGATGCACGCTCCTACCCTGGGCCTCCGGGGAGCGTGCCGTGGTCGACGATGGTCGACAACGGTCGACAGTTCTTCACGCAACGGAACGACGGCCGGCGCGCAACTTCGCTATGTCACGGGTGTTTTGCCCGACCTGCGAGGCGAGCATTCGCTGCGCGGATGAAACGCCGCCGATGCCCTCCTCGAGCGCCTCGACGCGGAACTCGAGCGACTCGATCGGGTTGAAGAGATCGGGCTCGAGGCGCCAGAGCACGGCCGCGAAGAACGTGTACTCGCGGTTCGTGCCCGGACCGGCGATGAGAATCTGCCCGCCATGCCGCGCGTCGAGTCGCTTGAGGAAGCGCAGCGCGCGGCGACGCGCGGCGTCGGGATTCGCGTCGAACTCTTCCGCGCCGTACGCATGACGCGCGAAGTCCGTCACCGTCCAGATGCGCTTCTTCGGTGTGATGATCACGACGACCGTTCCTGCGACGTCGCGAGCAGCAGCTGCGCTATAGACAGCTCTTTCCGGAGCTCGAAGAGAGCTTGGACCGCCCAAAACCGCAGCTGCCTATCTGCTTTTGCCAGCGTGGACGGCGACACTGCAATGCCGGCGCTTATGCGCCTCAGCGTCTCGCGCCGAACGCTTTGCGGTGCACCACCGATGTCGATCGCCAACGTCGCTAGCGCATCGATGGGCAACAAGAACGCTCCATCCAATCGACGCAAGACAAGCAGGGCGCTGGCGTATGCGCTCTCGGAACGAAACGCGCCAACATCGAACGCGGCGTACTTGCAGATGCGCCTTCGGTGATTCTGCTCAGTAACCTTCTTGGGCGCCATCGTCTTGCCTCGCTTCACGACGCGCTCCGCAGTCGCGCGTCGAACCGCTCGCGTTCCTTGCGGAGGCGCCGGCCCGCGAGCTCGGCGAGATCGTCGGCGCGGCGCTGCGCGAGTTCGACGCGGCGCGCGCGTTCGAGCACGAGCCGCTCGCGGCGGACCTCCTCGTACGCCTGCAGCGCGCGTACGCGAGGCTGCTCGCAGTCGTCGACGAGCCGCGCGAAGAACGACTTCGTCGCGTCGCCGCGGCCCGCCTCGTCGACGAGGAACTGCGCGAGCGTGGCCGCGCGCGGCGTCGCCTTCGCCCACGCCTTCGCGGCGCGCGGCATCTCCGCGGCGAGCGCGACGAACGTGCCTCCGCCCCACCGCGTCGCGAGCGCGAAGCCCAGGTAGCCCGGCGCGCCGTGCGGCGTGTAGATGAGCCGGAGCACGCGCCTGCTCTCCGGATCGATCCGCGCGAGCGTCGCCTCGACGGCGCCGAACCGTTCCAGCTCGCGGCGGTGCCGGACCTCTCTCGCGGCGAGGTGCGCTTCGTTCACATCGAAGCCGCTCTGGGGCGCCGGCTCGTAGCCCTGCGCGCGGACTCCCAGAGCCGAGGTGAAGTGCTCGGACAGCTCGCGATCGGCGTCGGCGAAACGGTGCGTCATGATGCTGCAGCTCCTCGGGCCCGCGACCGGCGCGGACCCCTTTCGGTGGTGGATCGGACTCGGCACGACGTTGCGTTTTGCGGGGGGCTTCTCTTCGGGGTGCGGCACCGGCCCGTGGACGACCTCAAACGCGCCTGGCGACCCCGCCGCGCGCGAGGAAACGGCATCCGGATTCCCGGGCGTCGCTCGCGAATTACTCCGCGGCATGATCGCCCTTCCCGGGCTGTGGGCTAGCGCCCCCGCGGCCGAAACCCCTATTAAATACTTCTTCTCTTATAGGGGTTTCGGTCGCAGCTTTAGCTAGCGATAGCGACCGATCGGTTGCGACCGAAACCCCTATAGCCAACTCGCGAAGTCGGGAGGCAACGGCCGGCGGAACGCCGCGTCCGGCCAGATACCGGTCGATCGTGCGCGCTGCGCACCCCAAAAGTCGCCCCGCGGAGCGTGCTCCGCCGAGGGTCTCGACGGCCTTCCGGAGCTCGTCGACGGGCATCGTCGCGGCGGCCTTCGGACGCCCTCCTGCCATGCGCGAACGGAGCACCGCGCTCGTCGCCCACGCGCTTCCTCCCGGGCTCACACGACCAACGTGGAGCGCCCGCGCGGGGCGCTTCCGATGCACGGCACGAAGGCGCCCGTGCGCCTGTTCGAGCTCGGCTTCGCACTGCCGGCGCAGGCGTTCTTCCCAGTCGACGCCGAGGAACGCGCTCTCGGTCTGCACGTCGGGAACGCTCGGCCACGGGTCGCCGACCGTTGCGAGGCAGTCGACGTCGGCCATTCGATTGAGCCCGCGCGTCGCGCCGTAGTGCGCGGTCGAAATCTCGCCGCGGAACGCCGAGAGCACCGGCCCGAGCTCGGCGCGCGCGGTGGCGAGCGCTTCGGCGCTCTGCTTCGCGGCCTTCCACGCGGCGTCGACAGTCTCGTCGTTCGGTCGGAGCGCAGCCTCGATCGCCAGCTCGACGACGCGCATGGTGATGATGCCGAGGCGGATCGGACGGATCTCGTCGATGCGCGTCGCGTTCGCCCACTCGATGACCTCGCGCAGCGCGTGAACGACACCTGTGTCGAACACGAGCCGCCCGTGAGAGATCCACGCGCGACGGCTCGACGCGCTCGACCGGAGGTGCGTGCGCTCGACCGGCGCGCCGTCGCTCGCCGCGAACGAGTGCAGCACCGGCTCGTAGCCGACCACCTTCGCGAACGCGGGCATGTGCAGATCCGCGTTCGCGTCCATCGCGACGACGCTGCCCTCGCGCCGGAGCGCATCGGTGAGATCGCCCTTCGTCGATGTGACGACGATGCGGCGCGGTTCGTCTTCGAGCCGCACCGACACGAGCGACGGCTGATGGCACGCGCGCGCGAGCGTGAGCATGACGCGCGAGGCGGTTCCGATCTCGCGAGCCGCGTCGAGGCTGACGCGCGCGAGCAACGCGGACGTGGCGCGGAGCGGCGGTCGCTCCTCGACGGCGCCGATGTCGAGCGTCGACGTCAGCTCGGCGAACGAGACTCCCGCATCGTCCCAGTCGCGCACGGCGAGCAGGAGCGGCGTGATCTCGACCGCGAACGCGCGTACGAAGTCGTGCACGCGGCGAAGCGCGACCTCGATGTCGTCCGGCGTGATGACGAGCGACTCGACGAGCGGCGGCGGCTCGTCGATGACGAGGAGCCCCGTCGCGCCCGCGGCCGCGTCGAGCCGCGACAGGAGCGCGTGCGTGCCGACGGTCACGCGCGGCGAGCCTTCGCCGTAGACCTCCTCGCCGTCGCGCGCGGTGCAGCCGTCGTAGTGCTCGCACTTCGACTTCTCGCGGCCGAGGCAGAACTCCCACTGCAGCGACTGCCCGCCGTTCACGATGTGCGTTGCGCGGTCGTGGAGCCGGCACGCGAACGCGCCGTCGTCGCTCTTCATCGACAGCGGCCCGAAGATGCGCCGCACGCTGACGCCTGACTTCGCGAGGTCCTTCGCGACCTGGATCGCGAGCTCGTTCTTGTCGACGCTGATGGCGGTCTTCGATTGCAGCGGCGCGCGCTGCGACGCGACGACGGCGAGGTGGAGCTTCCGCGCGCGCTCGCCGGCGACCTTCATCGCCGCCTGCGTCTTGCCGAGGCCGCACTCGGCGCGCACGACCGTGAGCCCGTCGCCCGCCGAGCGGATGGCCTCCTCGAGCGCCGCCGTCGTCGCGGAGAGGTGGGGCGCCGGCGCGGACATCGGCGGGCGCTCGACGGCGTCTTCGAGCGCGTCGTGCACCGCGTCCGCGACTGCCGGGTGGTATCGATTCAGGAACGACAGCCCGGTCACCGCCTGCTGCGCGGCGTAGCGGGCGACCGTGTCGCGCGCGCTCTTGCCGTGGTGCGCGGGCTTCGACGAGCCGGCGTGCGTCGCGATGAGCCGCACGAGCTCCGGCACGTGCTCGGGTGGCGTGCCCTTCGACAGGAGCGCGCCGCCGATCGCCAGGTACATCTGGTGATACTCCGCGCTGACCGTGCCGCGGATGGCCTCGCCGATGACCTTCGCGCGCCGCTGCCAGTGCTCGGCGAGCGACGTCGTCCACGTCTGCGGCGTCGCCACGGCGCGCTTCTTCGTGCGCGGGCCGGGTACGTCGATCGCGTCCTCGACGACGGGCACGACGATGTCGACCGGCCGCATGCGCGACAGATCTACGAACGGCGACCGGTACGGCTTGCCGCTCCTGCGGATGTTCGGCAGACGGAAGTGGCGCGTCCAGTCCTTCGCCGACCAGTCGACGGGGAAGCCCGCGGCGTCGAGGTGCAGAAGCACCTCACGTATTACCCGTTCAGCCCGAAGCACGGGCACGGGCGAGGCGAGCGGCTGCACGAGGCGGTAGCCGTGCGCGGTGAAGTAGACGCCGCAGGGCAAGGGGAGCCGCTCGAACGACGACACTGCGTCCGCCATCAGAGAGTCGGTCCACGCCGCGTGGTTCGGGTTGTCGACGTCGACGAACACGCTCTCGACGACGAGCAGCGACGGGTCGACGAGCGGGCACTCGAGCGCGCCCTTCGTCCAGCGGTGCTGCCGGCCGTCGACGCGCGAGCGGTCGACGTACGTGACGAGGTGCGCATCGGTCGCGTAGGTGTCGGCGAGCGCGTCGGCGAGCTCGACTTGCCGGAACGACGCGCGCGACTTCGGCTTGTCGATGCCGTACTCGCGCGCGCTCGGCCCGACGGCGATGAGTGTCACCGGATAGTCCGATCGATGAGCTTTGCGATGAGCGCGTTCTTCGAGTCGATGACGTTTCGCAGCGATGCGAGCGTGTCGCCGTCCTTCTCCTCCTTCGCCATTCGGCGGGCGACGGCAGCCTCGACGAGTTCGACGGCGCGCGCGACGTTCGCTTCGAGCGAGAGCGTCGGCACGTAGTCGACGAGCACGTAGATGCCGCCGAACGACTCGATCATGCGCTGCCATGCGCGCTGCGCGTCCGACGGCGCGCCGTCGGCCGACTTGAACTCGATCTCCAGGCGGTAGCCGCCGCGGACGATGCCGGAGACGTCGGCGGCGCCGTTCGGCGGCCCCGCGTCGAAGGAGCTACGCACGTTTCCCGCGCGGTCGCGTACGACGACCTTCCCGCAGTTCTGCCGGTGAATGCGCATGTCCGCGCGCGCGCCGAGCGCCTCGATGACGTGCCGCATGAACGGGATCTCGTCGACGCGCTCGGGTTTCGGCGCCGTCTTGGGCTTCGCCACGCGGAGCTTCCGAAGCTGCCCGGGCTCGTGCATGTCCCGGAGCGCGCGCGCGTGGCTGGCGCAAAGGAAGCTGACGCCGTCCGGTCCGCGATCGAGCCGATGCGTCGCGGCCTTCTCGCACCGGCTCGTCCACGGGTCGTCGGGCGGACCGTGGTAGATGGCCGTGCATTGCTGAGCGACGGTCACGGCGCCTCGCTGGGGCGTTCGGTGGCCGCGCGCGGGTAGTTCTTCGCGAGCGCGACGAGCGTGTCGACGATCTGCCGGAGCGTTCGCGGGGTCGGCTGCGCGATCTCTGCTTCGAGGACGCGCGCCGCGGCGAGCACACCGTCGGCCCAGCGGTCGTCAGGCCCGGCGTCGTTCCGGCGACGCTCGTCGGCTTCCGTGCGAAGCTTTTCCAGCTCGAACAGCGCCCGCGCGATTTCCCGATTCGAGCGCCAGGGCCAGTGGTTCATGCAGAACGACACGCGCGAGCCGGTGTCGACGCCGCACGCCTCGCACCGAGCGTGCGCTGAGGCGAGCAGTCCTGACGGGAGCTCGCCGACCTTCGCGGCGAGCTTTCGGAACTTGTCACCCTTCGGCATGTTCTCCTCTGCAAGCCGATCGACGGTGGCCTGCGCGTCGGGGTCGATCCCGCGAACGAGAGCGGCCCTGTACGCAACGGAGCCGGCGTTTCGACCCGACCACGATGAAGCCTCCAGGCGCGCGGCTTCGCCTTCGCGCGCCGCCTGTTCGAGCGACTCGCGAAGCGTTGACTCAGCGGTGCTGGGATCGTTGGTGGCTACCGCATCCGCGGTTTGCGCCTGTCGGCCAAGGCTCGCCACCGGAGCCCGTTTGATTGATGGTTCTTCGATAGGGCAGCTCCCAGCCATACCGCTCGCGCGGCCCACCAAGTCCGGCTTTTCGCCGGCAGCCCGCATGTTCGTGCCTCCTTCCGAAATCTGTTCGCGCACCGCGCGCCGTGGCGCCTCGGAGGTGCGCGGCTCGGCGAACCCCGAGCACTCCGGGCGCGGGTGAGACTCCCACGTCGCACCGCACGAAGCGCAAAGTCGACCCGGCGGCTCGGACGAGCGGGGAGCGTCGCGCTTCGTGAGGCCGTACTTCTCGCGAATTCTCGCGACATCCTCGCGCGAGTCGATGGCGAGCAGGAGGCATTGCGCGATCTCCTTCCACTCGTCAGCCGTCGCGTCGCGCGAGTCCGTGATCGGTTCTCCGTAGCGGCTTCCGAATTGACCAGCCTCGTTCGAGCCGGTGCACGCGAACCGGTGATCCGTCGCGCGAGGGCAACGCTTGTTCCCGCACGCGGGACACAAGATCATCGTTCGCGCCGTCGGGTTCTCGAACCCGAGCTCCGGAGCGTCGAGGCATCGAAAGCACCAGCAAGCGCGGAGCGCATCGCAGGCGTTCGGCAGCGGCGCCGCCGCACCGTCATCGTGGGGCAGGTGCCTTACGCCGTGGACGCGCAGCGCGTGTTCCTCCGCCATGCGCTCCGGGGTGGAACCGCATCGAACGCACGGCGAGCCGTCCGCGCCCTTGCTGAGCGACACTCCGGCGCTACTCACCGTGAGACGGTGACTGATCTGCATCGCCGCGAGCGCGTGCTCGACGTGGTCGTGATCGGAGACTCCGGCTTCACGAGCCTGCTCCGCCTTCTGCACCATCTCGGCGCGGTACTGCGCGACGATGGCCACGGCATCGGGTGACGGCGATGCACCGCGTTGCGCGACGGCAAAGGAGTCGCCGCAGTTCGGGCAGTCGTAGAACGGGCGATCCTCGCCCTCGCTCACGTGCTCGGCCGACATCGTGAAGGCGCAGCCTGGGCACACAACGCACGTTACGCCGTGCCGGACCTGCCATCCGTAGCGCTCGCTCACCGCACCCTGTTCAGGTGAACTTTCATTCGACGCGTCGTTGCTAAAGCCAGGAGCGCGTCGGCCCCAGTGCTCCAGTGCCGTCAGCTGCTCGCACGCGACGTCGTAGACGGGGCCGTGGACGTTCCCCACGAGCGCCATGATCTTCCGAAACGCGTCGATGGCGCCCTGTCGCTCGGTCTCGACGAGCCCTTCGTCACGAAGCTCCTGCATCTCACTACGCGACGACGCAACGAGGTCGGCGGTGATCGTTCTCACCTCGGTGAGAAGGTCGGCGAGGGAGTCCACGATCGTTCCCGTCATCGCGTCGCGGCGACCGAGTGTTTCGGCGACCCACTTCTGGGCGACGTGGTGGTTCTCCGTCCACTTCTGAAGCTCGCTCCCCATCGTCAGACCCTCCCCGCAATCGTGAGCGCGCGCATGAGCGCGAGCTGACAGAGCTCGCACATGCCGCCCCGATACGGCTTCATGGTGTCGCCGCAGCAATCGCACGCACCGAAGCGCGCCGGCTCGACGCCGGGCATGCGCATCACCGGCACGGGCACGTCGCGGAGTAGCGGGAACTGGCGCGTCATGACGTCGATGCGCCGCGCGAGCTCGACGCGGAACGCGCCAATGAGCTCGTCTTGTCCCTCCGGACCGAAGACCACGTTCGCGCGCGCGTCGATCTCGACGCCCGCTGCGATGAAGTCGAGCGCCGTCATACGCGCCACTCGACCCTCGCCGCGACGTGCGACGGGAGCATCCACGCCGCCGGAATCGTCGTGCCAAACTTCGCCTCGAACCGCTTGTAGACCCACTCGATCGTGTAGCCGCGCGCGGTGCGAATACCCTTGAGCATCGCGAGGTACTCGCGCTTCTCGTCGTCGGTGAACGTCTCGGCCGCGCGTTTCGGCTCGACGCGCCATGCGCTCGGCGGCGAGACGCCGAACCGCTCGCGGTACCGGTGGAAGACCCAGCCGCCCTTGTATCCGCGCTCGCGCGCCGTCGCGCAGAGCTCGTCGAACGCAGCGCGCTTCTCCTCGATCGTCGCCGAGCGAACCTCGACGAGCTCGCCGTCCTGTTCCTGCTTCGCCTTCTCGCGCTCCTCAGACGTGGGGAACACAGCGCCGCACGCCGGACACACGAGCGTTGCGGACGGCACGATCGCGAAGCAGTCCTCACACGTCTTGCACGACGGACCGCGGTCGCCGGCCTTCTTCTTTCGCGGCGGGTCGAGCGAAAGCTCGCGCTCGTCCTGCGGCAGGCCGTGCTCGATGATGTTCCCGGCGTGGTCGAGGATGAGCGCGCCGACGTCGCCCCACGGCCGAAGGATGCGGCCGCACTGCTGAAGGTGCAGGCCCAGCGACTTTGTCGGACGCGCGAGCACCACGCACTTCACGCTCGGTTGGTCCCAGCCCTCGCAGAGGACCGCGCAGTTCGAGACCACGCGCGTCTCGCCGCTCTCGAGCCGCGCGAGGATGGCGTCGCGCTCGCCGCTCGCCATCGTGCCGTCGAGATGCTCCGCGGCGACGCCTGCCTCGCGAAAGCGATCGACGATGTGCTTCGAGTGCTCGACGTCGACGGCGAACACGACGGTGCGTCGGTTCTCGGCGCGCTTTTGCCAGTGCTCGACGATGTTGCCGACGAGCCCGATGCGGTCGACCGCGGCTGAAAGCGCGTCGGCGTCGTAGTCACCGCCTTTCAGCTTGATGCCCGCGAGCTGCGGGAGATCCGACGCGGGAACCGTGAACACGCGCGGCTCGACGAGGAAGCCAAGATCGATGAGCTCGCGCGGCGACGCGACGACGGCCATCTTTTGATAGAGCTCGCCGAGCCCGCGGCCGTCCGCACGGTACGGCGTGGCCGTGAGGCCGATGACGGTCGCGTCGGGATACGCGGCGAGGATCGTTTGGTACGTGCCCGCGAGCGCGCGGTGCGTCTCGTCGATGATGATGACGTCCGCCGGCGGCTTCGTGCGGTTCCGCAGCGTGTCGATGCTCGCGACCTGCACAACCGCGCGCGGGTTGCGGCGCGGGTCCTTACCCATGAGGATGCCGACCGACGAGATCGGAAGACCGTCGGGCTCGCAGCGCTCGTGCCGGCGCGTGACGTGGTCGAAGCCGACCGGGCACGTGCACCCGACGAGCTTCTTCCACGCCTGCACGATGAGCTCGCGCCGGTGCGCGAGGAAGAGGATCGAGTTCCCGAGCGCGACCGAGCACTCGATGATGTGAACCGCGATGACAGTCTTCCCAGCTCCCGTCGGAGCGACGAGGAGCACGCGCGCGAAGCCGCCGCGGATGAACCGCCGAATGCGGTCGACGCCTTCGAGCTGGTAGTCGCGGAGGTGAACGGTCATTCTGCGCCCGTGAGGTTCGGCTCACCGTCGATCGCGCCGACGACGCGAAGCGACGAGTCATCGAGCCGGAGCGGGAGCCGCTCGCCTTCGAGCAGCACGGCGACGTAGGGTTCGAGTTGGGTGACGTGCCCGCGCTTGCCGCGGAACATCGACCACCGAGCGGTCACCTCGACCGGGTCGCCGACCTTCACGGGCGAGCCTCGCCGGCGAGCACACGCGCGAGGTGGAGCCGGTCGCGCGAGATGCGCCGCCCGCGCTCCGACGAGCACGAGCCGGTGGCGTACGCGCCGAGCGCGTTCGACGCGCCGCATTCGGCGATCGATGCGCGGAGCATCTCGAGCCCCACGCGCACGTTCTCCTCGACGGAGAGGTCCGGACGGCCGTGGAGCTGCATCAGCCCGAAGTCGCCCGTCGCGCTCAACGCGTCGGGGCGGAACGACGACTCGCGGAACGCGACGGCGATGACGAGCGCGGCGGTCCGAACGCGGTCCTCGTCGCCGGCGAAGAGGGGGCGCTCGGATGCGACGACGCGCTCGACGACGGCCGCGACCTCGCTGACGTCCCTCGTCGGAGCGAGCGCGCCCATGGCGAGGCCGACGAAGAAGCCGAGCGGGGTCATCCCACGTCCTTCGCCTTCACGTTGTCCAGGCGGTCGATCGCGTCGAACAGCTCCTGCAGCGCCTTCGCGCGAGCCTCGCCGCTGATCGCAGTCCGTACCGCTCGCGCGGCTTCCACAACGCTCCGCTCTTTCTCGTTCACGGTTCCTCCAGGCTGTTGGCCAGTTCCGTCGCGGTTGCGGCGAGCGCCCGAAGCGCGCGTCGGGCGTCGTCCACATCGGCATCCCGGATGCGCGTGCGCTTCAGGTCGGCGATCGCATCCGTCAGGCGGAGCAGCGCCATGCGCGCGCCGGTCGTCGCGCGCGCCCGCCGAACGTCGGCGAGGATTCGCACGAGGAGGTCCTCGGCGACGTCGACCGGCAGGGCGAACACCGCGCCGAGCGGCATCGGGCGTTCGTTCTCGCGCCACTGGCGAGGCTGCTTCTCGTCGCAACCGAGGTACCGGTCGGCGAGCGCCACGTTCGACACGCTGCTGTCGCCGCGGAGCCACCGATCGCGGAGCACCGCGTCGAAGGCGTCAGCGGCCTTCGCGCGCCCGATCGCGAGCGGACGCTGCGACGGAGCCACCGTCGACCAGTCGCGATGAGCTTGTTCAGCCCGCCGCGATTCGCCGGACCGGTCCGGATGATCAGCCCGAGAATTCGACTTCTGCGCAGGATCTTCGGGTGGTCTCATGTTGCACGTGAACGGTTGCAGAGCCCGATCGGGCACGTCGCGATTCGCTCCCGCCGAGTCACGCTGGGGGAGATGCAAAACGATCGAAGGGCGCATGCGCCTCTCCTTGCTGCGGTGCTGCTAGAGACGGAGACGCGCTCAGGCCGCGTCGTCGTCGGCGCTCGTATCGTCGCCCTCGAGCGACCCGCTCGACTCCGGAGCGGGCGCGAACGGGCGGACGTTCGCCATCGCCTCGCGCTCGTCGTCGCGGAGCCAGGCGCTCACCGGCACCTCGCCGTTCGTCCACATCGCGATCGCTTCGCGGTGGTGCGTGCGGGGGCGCTTCGTGCCCGTGACCCAGTCGTGGATCGTCGGGTCGCTCACCTTCAGCGCGACGCTCGCGGCGAACTGGGTAAGCGAGTGCTTCCGCAGGAACGCCTGGAGGAGGTCCGCACCGAGCGTGGGTCGTTTCGGCTCGCGCGTGGTCGGCTGAGGCATACGCTATCACTAGCTAGTGAACTGTTGACGGTCAAGCACCAATGCTAGCTCGTGATAGTTTAGCTTTAGCTAGCCTCCGTCTCGTGACTCCCGCCGACCGGATGCAGCGCGTACGTGACTACGTGATCCAGCGGCTCCGCGACGAGGTGCGTAGCGGCAAGCGCGGGACGTCGGCCGCGCTCGCTCGCGCGCTCCACATCAGCACCGCGCACATCGCGAACCTGCTCAGCGAGCCGCCGTCGCGTCAGCCCGGCGAGGAGCTCTGTCGGACCGTCGCCGAGTACTGGGGGATGACGTACGCGGAGCTCGAACGCGCCGCGACCGGAGGCGAGCCGCCGCCCGCGGTCGCGCGTGACCTCGCGTCGACGCAGCTGCCGGCGGGGACGTTCCTCCTAAAGCTAAGGCGACTCCCGGGCCTCGAGGAATGGGTCGAGGCGCACCCAGCGAAGCTCACCGTCGAGGACCTCGCGCGCGGCATGCAGCTCTACGAAGAAGTCCGCCCGCGCAGCCGCGAGGACGGCGTGCCGTTCGGCGGCTGGGATGCGTTCTTCGACGACGCGCGAGCCGGTCGCCTTTCGGGGCCCGCGAAGGCCGGCGACCAGGCGGCCGCAGAGGCGCTCGAGTACTCGCAGCTGCCGCGCGCGACGCGAAAGCGCATTCGCGACGGCCGTACTCCCTAGGGAGTATTGCCGCCGGCCCGCGATGGAGCGTCCATCACGGTGCGGTGAAGGGCGAGCAGTTGGAACTCGAAGAATTAGCGCGTGAGGTGCGCCGTCGCGCCGGGCTGTCCGATGACGACGTCGAGCTCGCCACCCGCATCGCCGCGCGCGTGCTCGGGCCCGACGCCATCGCGCTCGACACGACGATGCGCGGCGCGGCGTACCTCCGCCGGACCATCGACGGATGGCAGATCGTCGTGAACCCGCGCGGGCGCGACGTCCGCTTCCACGTCGCGCACGAGCTCGGCGAGTGGGCGCTGCGATCGCTCGCGAAGTTCCAGGGCTCCGAGGTCGAGCGCGAGCGCGCGGCGAACTACCTGGCGGCGGCGATCTTGGCGCCCGAGCCCGCGGTGCGCCGCGTGCACGCCGCCGTCGGCGAGCGGCTGCCGGTCCTTGCCTCGCAGTTCGGGCTTTCGCAGACCAGCGTGGTGCTGCGGCTTGCCGAGGTGCACGGCGACGAGCGCGCCGTCGTGACCGCGAGCGGGAACGTGCTCCTGCGGACGCAGGGCGCCTTTCCGTGGATGAACGTCCCCGTCGTCGACGTCGCGCGCGGCGCGGCTCGGTGGGTCGGGCTCGCGAAGGCGCAGCTCCGCGGCGGCATCGACGAAGGCCGCGTCGCGCTCCGCGTCCGCTAGGGGTCGCAGCGCGCGAGCTTCCGCGGCCCTTCCTTGCAGTGGTCCGGCCAGTCGCGGCAGTACGTCTCGTAATACGACAGGTTCTCGGCGCAGAACTTCGCGTCGTAGTTCGACGACGACCGGCTGTAGCTGTTGCACGCGTACCACCAGCCGAAGGCGAGCGTGCCGACGATCGCGAGCAGCGCGAGCTGCGCGCCTCGCCGCTGCTTCGCCGCCCGGGCGTCTGGCGGTAGGATCGACGCGAACGGCGACGCGGCGACGGGCATCCACGCGCCGCCGTGCTCGTCGCGGACGCTCGCGTCGCGCATGCCGCCGCGTACCCACTCGGCGACTTCGTGCTCCTCGACCGGGCCGACGGTCTCGCCGTTGCGGCTCACGTACCAGCGCATGGGGAGCGATCGTACCGCGCCCACGACCGGCGACATGCCCCCGCAGGAGAATGCCTAACTATGCGGAATGTCGTTTTCTGCTAGCCGTAGCTAACAATTCCTTTGCGCTGGTCGCTATCACTAGCTAGAGATTGGGTAACGGAGGCGGCGCGATGGTGAACGACGACGCGACGGTGGACGAGATCCTCGAAGGCTTCCTGGCGACCGACCTGGAGCTCGCTGCGTGCGACCTCTTCGGCGTGCAGCTGCCGGCCCCGGGCCGGTGCCCGTCGCTCGACGACGTCGCGAAGCTCGACGCGTACGCGATGCACGTCGCCTCGATCCTGGAGGCACGCATCGCGCGGCAGACCGCCGACACCGTTCCGCCGCCGGCGCGGAGGGCAGCGTGAACTGCCCCTGCGGACGCCCGGCGTCGGACGACCACTCCGACTGTGACTGGCTCTTCGGCGAGCAGATCAAGCTCGCGGCCCGCGACTACGCGCCCGTGGACCGGGCCCCGTCGCTCTGGGACGCGCACGACGACCGCGCCGACTTCGCTGAGGAGTACGCGCGCGACGCAGACAACGACCGCGACGACGACTGCGAGGAGGCCGCCGAATGATGACCGCAGCTGAGATGAGCGCGCCGACGATTCCGGCGCCGCCGCCCGGGCCGATCGTGAAGGAGTGCCTCTGCGGCGCCACCTACACGCAGGAGGAATGGGACGAGCTCCGCTACGTCGGCGACATGTCCGACAGCGAAGGCGGCGTCCTCGAGCTTCGCGACTGCCGCCCGCCGTGCCCGTCGACGCTCGCCATCAGGGTGTCGCGGTGAACTGCGCGGCCTGCGAGGGAGACGGGGAGGTGGGCGCCGCCGAGCGCGCCGGCGAGTACGCGTGGTGCATCGCGTGCCGCGGCACCGGCCTGCAAGACCACGCCTGCGAGGGATGCGGCGAACCGACGACGCTGAGCACCATCGACCGCGCAGCCCTCGCTTGCGTCGGGATCGTCATCCACGCGGATTGCGACACCGGCCATTCGTTCTTCGAGCACCGGCCGACTCCGGTTCTCTGGGTGTGAGACGCGATGCCCTCAAGAGGTAAAGCCATGGATCGACTGGAGATGATCGCGCGCGACCTTCGCGCTGCAGCCGAACATCTGAGCACGGCTCCTCCCGGCGACTACTCGGTGCACTACCGCATCGGCGCCGCCGAGCGGCGCATCCAGAGCGCGCTCGTCGAGGTCGAACGCTTGCAGGCCGAAGCGTCGGTCGTGTCGCTCGCCGGCAACCTTGCCGCGTGCGAGGAGGCCGACAAGCTCGGCGTCGAGCGCAGCAAGGCCCTCCGCATCGTCGCGCGCGCGTCGCGTCGGAAGAGCGCATGAAGCTCGTCACCGCGCCGCCGCGGAACGTTCGTACGCGCGCCTCGCTCCTCGCGAGCTGGGGCGCGGCGAAGAACATGGCCGACACAAACGGCGCGATCGTGCTGAACCACGCGTCCGCCGCGGGCTTTCTGATCGAGCAGCACCTCGTCATCGCCATCGCCATCGCGCTCTGCCCGACGGAGCCCTGGTGGGAGACGGTTCGCGAGTACCTGCGGCAGGTCGAGCGCGAAGAGAAGGCCGCCGAGCTCGACGAGTTCGCGGCCGCCTCGCGCGAGCTTCCCGACTTCTCCGGAGGGGAGTGATGGCGCGGAAGAGGAAGCGGCCCGTGCCGAAACGCCTCGTGCTCGAGTCGATCGACGCCTCGCTGCGTCGGCTCTCGCTGGCGCTCGCGTGGGATGCGCTCACTGCTCAGGAGCGCATCGAATTCCGCGATCGCGCGATGCGCATGATCCACACCATGCGGGAGATCTCGTGATGCTCCCCGGCGCGTGCCTCGTCATCGAGCACAAGACGGCGAGCACCGACGTCGAGGACGGCTCGCCGTACTGGAAGCGGCTCCGCCTCGATTCGCAGGTGTCGAACTACTACGACGGCGCTCGCGCGCTCGGCATGCCGCCCGACGGCGTGCTCTACGACGTCATCCGGAAGCCGCGCATCAAGCCGCTGAAGGCGACGCCGGTCGAAGCGCGAAAGTACACGAAGCCGAAGAGCCGCGTGTGCGCCGCGTGCAAGAAGAAGGGCGGGGCGGCGAGCGCACCGCACGAAGTCGAGATCGTCGACGACGAAGACGGCGACGGCTCGGCGCGCATTATCCGCTGCGAAGGCGGGCGGCTCGTCACCGACCCGGGCGGCCGGCTCTACGCCGATCAGCGCGAGCACGACGAGACGCTCGACGAGTACCGCGTCCGGCTCCGCGCCGACATCGAGGCAAACGTCGACAGCTACTTCAAGCGCGGCATCGTCGTGCGCTCCGCCGACGAGGAGCGGGAGGCCGCGCTCGATCGGTGGATGATCGCCGAGCGCATCGCGTCTGCCCAGCTGCGCAGCCGATGGCCGCGGAACGTCGACGCATGCGAGCGCTACGGGCGCTTCTGCGACTTCTTCCCGGTGTGCACGGGCGAGGCACGCGTCGACGACCCGACGCGCTACCGGCGCGCGACCTCACCCCACGAGGAGCTCGACGCCGCCACGAAGCACCGGCTCCCGCTCGTCACGACGAGCGGCATGAAAGCGTTCAACCGGTGCGCGCGCGAGTACTTCTTCTCGTACGAGCTCGGGTACCGCTCGATCGAGCGCGCCGAGTCTCTGGCGTTCGGCACGCTCGTGCACGTCGGCCTCGAAGTGTGGTGGACGACGGTCGATCTCGACGCCGTCTTCGCTGCGATGCGCGCGAGCAAGGACGCCGACCCGCTGCGGCTCGTGCAGGCCGAGGAACTGATGCGCGCGTACCACGCGCGCTGGTGCGAAGAGGCCTTCGACGTGCTCGCGGTCGAGCGCGAGTTTGTCTCGCCGCTCGTCGACCCGCTGACTGGCGCGACGTCGAAGGCGTTCGCGCTCGGCGGAAAGATCGACGCGATCGCGCGCGTCGGCCAGCCCAAAGGATGTGAGGTGAAGGATGAACACGTCAACGATCGTCAAGAACTCTGTACCGATACCGACGCCCGCACCGACGCAGCAGCCGACGCCGGCCGCCGCGCCGCCTCGGCGGATGTCGCTCAAGAACACGCGTAACGGCGTCCTCGATTCGCCGCTGCGCATCCTGATCTACGGCGGCGAGAAGGTCGGCAAGTCGTCCTTCGCCTCCGGCGCGCCGAGCCCGCTCTGGCTCGGCGCCGACGCGGGCACCGACCATCTCAACATCCGACGCATGCCGCAGCCGGAGTCGTTTCGCGAGGTCCTCGAAGGCATCGCGGAGGTCACCGCGAACGGCAAGGCCGAAGGCATCGAGACGCTCGTGCTCGACCCGCTGAACTGGTTCGAGGCGCTCGTCGTCGCTGACGTCGTGGGCGACAGCGGCAAAAGCCTCGCGGAGTGGGGCGGCGGCTACGGCCGCGGCGCGTCCGCCGCGCTCGACCGCTGGCGGCAGATCAAGAACGCGCTCGAGGCGGCGTGGCACGCCGGGCTGAACGTCATCTTGTGCGCGCACTCGCACGTGAAGAAGTTCGAGGACCCCGAGGGCCCCGGATACGAGCGCTACGAGCTCGCGATGAACCGCGAGGCGGCGGGGCTCTTCAAGCAGTGGGTCGACGCGATCTTGTTCGCGCGCCCCGACACGTTCGGGAAGGTCGACCCGACGACGAAGAAGATCAAGGCGTACGGCTCGTCGACGCGGATGCTCTACACGGAGCTTCACCCCGCGTACGACGCGGGAAACCGCTGGCGTCTTCCCGCCGAGCTGCCGCTGTCGTGGCAGGCGTTCATCGAAGCGAAGACGCAGGGTCAGAAGCAGATCGCGTCGCTGCACGTGCAGATCGACGAGGGGCTCCGCGAGCTGGGTGACGCCGAGGTCGAGCGCAAGGTGCGCGCGATGCTCGCGGACCCGAACGTGGACGTCGCCGCGGTGGCGGAAGCCGTCGCCGAGAAGCTCGCCGCGCAAGCGAAGAGTGTTGGAAAGGAAGGATGAATCAATGAGCAATCGTATCGAAGAAGGCGTTTACAAGGGTCGCGGCATCGAAGGTTCGGCGCAGCAAGGCGTCACCTCGAACGGCACGGAGCAGGTCGCGCTCGACATCGAGATCCCCGCGCTCGGTCGCGCGGTGACGACGTTCCTGTACTTCAGCGACAACGCGGCGCCGTACTCGCTCGAGCGCCTGCGTGCGCTCGGCTGGGAGGGCGGCGACGATCCGTCGTTCCCCGGCATCTCGAAGAACGAGGTCGACGTCTCGATCAAGTACGAGAACTACCAGGGCGAGGACAAGCTGAAGGTCGAGATCGTGACCGGCGGCGGCCGCGTCGTGCTCAAGACGCCGATGAGCGACCAGCAGCGGCGCGGCTTCATGGCCCGCCTCGCGAAGCTCGAGAAGCAGAGCGGTGTTCCCGCAGGGGCGCGGCCCGCCGGTAACGGCGAAGCCGCGCGCGCGGGCGGGAAGATCGCTCTCTGAGGTCCGCCATGCGTAGCGTGCTGATTCTCGACACCGAAGCGACGGGAACCGAACGCGACGCACGCGTCGTCGAGGTCGGCGTCGTGCTCTGGTCGGTGCAGCACGCTACGCGGATCGCGGCGTACTCGTCGCTCGTCGACGGCGCGACGAACCCTGCGAAGCACGTCAACGGCATCCCCGAAGCCGCGCTCGCGGACGGCGCCGACGAGGCCGCCGTCTGGGAGCGGCTTCGGCCTTGGGTCGCGCGCTCCGACGCGATCGTCGCGCATGGGTGCGAGTTCGATCGGAAGTTCACGCCGCCCGCCTGGGACCAGGGGCGGCCGTGGATCTGCTCGATGGATGACATCGCGTGGCCGCTGTCGACGAAGCGGAAGCTCGTCGAGCTCTGCCTCGATCACGGGCTCGGCGTCGCGCGAGCGCATCGCGCGCTCACCGACTGCGAGCTCGTCGAGCGGATGCTCGAGCGCTGCCACGAGCTGGGACACGACGTCGAGGACATGCTCCGCCAGGCGGCGCGGCCGAAGGGCCTGTTCCGCGCGTGCGTCAGCTACGAGCAGCGGGAGCTCGCGAAGGCGAGCGGATTCCGCTGGAACGATGTGCTGAAGCGGTGGGAGCGCCGCCTGTTCGAGGAAGACGCGAACGCGTTCTCTTTCCGCGTCGAGAGGGTCGGATGACGCTCGCGAAGTTCTTTGCGAAGTACGGCGGCGCGGCGAAGCCCGCGCCCGCCATCGTCGAGCGACCTCCGGTCGCGGGCGCGATCGAGGTCGACGGCGTTCGCGGTGTCGTCGCGTTCACCGACGGCGACTGGGTTTGCTGGTGCTGCGATGCGGGCGTCATCCATTGGACGCCGCGGCGTTTCGTCGACTCTGGAGGTGGAGCGTGATCGAAGTAGCGCTGATCGCGGTCTTCTTCGTCGTCATGATCTACGACGTCGGGCGGCGGTTCCGCTGCCCGGTCTGCCGGTCGACGTCGATCTGCGACGACCACTGCCCGATGCGAGGCTGCCGGTGAACCGCGCGCGCATCGCCGAGATCCACCGCGAGCTCGCGCGGCTTCACGAGGAGCTCGCCGAGGAGCTAGCGGACGACGCGCCGGCGGAGCGCGAGGAGCGGCCGGCGAAGCGAACGCCTCGCGCGCGGTCGTTCCCTGCGCCGCTCGGGAAGGCCACGGACATCGACCGCGCGCGCGCGAGTCGGATGCTGAAGCGAAGGGGATACGCGACGTGAACCCGGGAGGAGCGATGGTTGCAATGAAGCTGGTGGTCGTCGAGAGCCCGTATGCCGGCGACGTGGCCGCGAACGTGGACTACGCGCGACGTGCGATGAAGGATTGTCTGCAGCGTGGCGAGTCGCCGTACGCGTCGCATCTGCTCTACACGCAGCCCGACGTCCTCGACGACACGGTGCCGGGCGAACGAATGGCAGGCATCAACGCGGGCTTCGCTTGGGGCGCGAAAGCCGACCTCGTCGCGGTCTATGTCGACCGCGGAATCTCGCGCGGCATGGAGCAAGGGATCGCTCGCGCGCTCGCCGCGAACCAGCCGGTGGAGTTCCGGTCGCTGGAAGGCGCGGACCTGGCTGCGTATCCGGCGCTCGCGAAGCCGAATGAAGCTCAAGACACGAAGGATACCGAATAATGCCGAATCACGTTACGAGCGTGTGCACCGTCACCGGCCCTGCCGCCGACATCGCTGCTTTCTACGAGAAGCACGTCGCGCCCGGATACCCGGAGCGCGTCAAGAGCCGGAAGCCCGACAGCGGGCCAGCGTTCACGTGCGATTCGGTCATTCCACGACCGGCGATCCTGGAGGGGACGAACGCCAACGGCCGCATCGACACGGACCAGAAGCGTCAGGCGCTGAAGGAGACGGGCTACGCGGATTGGTACGACTGGTCGGTCGCGAACTGGGGCACGAAGTGGGGCACGTACGACTTCGAGGAGCGCGAACGAAGCGACGGGCGGTACGTATTCAAGTTCGAGAGCGCGTGGTCATTCCCGACTCCGGTGTTCAAGAAGCTCGCGGAGATGTGGCCGTCGCTCGTGTTCGCGCTCGTCTCGTTCGACGAAGGCGGTTGCTTCGGTTGCAAGGGCGAGTTCAACGGAAAGAACGACTTCCGTTGCGACGAAGCTCTCGGCAGCGACGAGGGCCTCTACGTGCAGGTCTACGGCCGCCGAATGCCGAAGTACGACGAGAACGGTGACGAGATCGTTGACGACGCCGCGCCAGCGAAAAGCGGAGAGTGCGCGCCGTGAACGGTCGCGCCGCAACGCTCGTCGCCATGGCGACGGCGCTCGGCATGTCTCTGCCGATGCCCCGCCGTCGCGCGCCGCGAGCAGACGAACCGCTCACCGACGCCGATCGCGAGCGACTCGCTGCGGCGGAGGCGAAGCGTAAGCGGAGGGCGGAGCGTCGACTGCGCGAGCGCCGGTGCACAACTCAGAATGGAGCAAGCGAATGAGTACCTACGCGGAGCGCATCATGCGCGGACTGGGTTGGTGCCAGAGCGCGAAGGTCGGTATCGACTGCACCGACGGGTCTTGGCAGATCGACGTGTGGAACGAGGCGGGCGAGCGACTCACGACGAAGTCGCATCACGAGTTCCTCGACGCGGTCGCCGATGCTCAGCGGCTGCTTCGCGGCGGCGCGGAGGTCGTGCCGATTCGCGCACACGAGCCGATGTCCGAGACGGACGAGGACCGCGAAGGCATCGACCAGATCACGAAGTCGGCGCTCGGCAAGCTGCCGTTCGTCGCGCCGGAGCTCTTCGAGGAGAAGATGCGATTCTTCATCGAGACGGCGTGGCACCGAGGGAAGGCCACCATACACAAACGGTAGACCCTAGATAACGAATCGGCCGGTTAGAGGAGCAGGATCATGAAGTACCGTTTGCGAGCGCGCTTTCCTCGGTGGAACCACCACCCCGAGCCGTTCGCGTCGCTCGATACGGGCCTCTCGTGTCCTCGCTGCGCGGCGCCCGCGTCGGTTCGCGTGAAGAAGGGGCGCTACGTCAACGGTGATCATGCCGACGCCTACTGCGTTGCGTGCGGCGAGTTGATGTACGTACGCGCGGCCGTAGTGATCTCGTTCAGCACGCCGGAGCTGTACCCGTGCGGGTGGTGCGGCAAGCCCGGCCACCGACCGCAGGACCACCGCTAAGGAGCAAGATCTTGGACTACGACGACAGAGACTCGAACGAGGAGATCACGCGCGCCATTGCGGCCAAGAAGGCGAGCGCCGAGAGCGAGCGGCAGATCGCGAAGCTGACAGCGCAACGCGACGAAGCGCGCGCAACGTGCTTCGAGCTTCGCAAGGCGCTCTACGAAGCCGAGCGTCACATCGACCGCGGACCGTGGGACCCGCGCGCCGACGAGGTCAAGGCGATCATCGCAAAGGCGCTCGCTTTCGGCCGCGACGAAACCGACGGATGAAACCTCCGCGGCTCACACGAAAGGAATCGAGGACATGTCCCTCTCCGAAGAAACCCATGCACGCATTCGAGAACACGTCATCGCGGAAGCTCGGCGCCTTGCCCGAGAGGCTTGGCCCGCGGCTTCGCAGAACCTTGTGGACACGCTTGCCGTGCGCGCTCTCTACGCGGCAGTTCTTCAGGCGGACCCGAACGGCCGGATCGCCGCGATTCCGTAGACCCACGGATAGAGAGCCCGCGGCTCACACGAGTAGGATCACGAACATGAGCGACACGCCTGACCATCGCGGAAGCGAAGAGATCCGCCGCATCGCCGACTCTCTGATGCAGAAGCTAAGCGAGCACCTCAGTCCCGAGGCACGAGAGAGGATGACCTTGTTCATCCGAGAGGTCTACGTCGTGCCCGCGCTCGTGAACGCGTACGCGAAGGGCGTCGAGATCGCCGACGAGTACGCACGCAAGAAACCGTGAGCAAATGAAGCGCCGCCCGAAAGGCTCCGGCTCGATCCTGCGCACGCCGGAAGGCACGTTCCGCGCGCTCTTCGCGTTTACGACCGGGCGCCGCGAGGACATCGACGGCTCGCCGTTCGCGACGTACGCCGAAGCGGAGGCCGCGCTCGACGGCATCCTCGCCGAGCTCCGCGACGCCGGTGCGGTGCGGGGAGGGCTGACGCTCCGTCGGCTCGGCGCACGCGTTCTCGACCGGCGCGAGAAGGAAGGCTATCGCTCCGCGTCCACCGACCGAAACCGCTGGCGCGCGTACGTCGAGACGTGGGACCTCGTCGACCTGCCGGCGCGAACCATCACCCGCGGCGACGTGCGCGACTGGCTTGCCGGCCTCGCGGCGAAGGGGCTCGCGACGCAGACGCGGAGGAACGCGCTCAACATGCTCCGCGCGGTGTTCGCCGGCGGCGTCGACGACGAACTCCTCGACGAGAATCCGTGCACCGCGATCAAGGTGAAGCACCGCGGCGAGACGGCCGACACGTCGACCTACCTCACGCCGACCGAGGCGCTCGCGCTCGCACTCGCGTCGTCGACCGACCTCGCGGTGACACTCGCCATCACGACCGGCATGCGCTCCGGCGAGCTCCGGTCGCTGCGATGGGAAGACGTGCGCCTCGACGTCGACGCGCCGCACGTCGTCGTGCGCTACGGCTCGCCGGAGGAGCCGACGAAGAACGGCAAGGTGCGGAGCGTCCGCGTCGGCGGCGTCGCGCTCGATGCGTTACGCAAGGCGAAGGTCAGCTACGACGCGCAGATCGATGACGACGACATCACCTCAAAGCACGGCATCGTGCTCCCGAGCTTTTCGAGGTGGTACCGACAAAAGGGCCGCGTGGTGGAGCCGGAGTTGTGGGCCTCGTGGCGCAAGGCCGCCGGCATCAAGCGGCGCCTTCGCTTTCATGACCTTCGCCACACGTGCGCAACGCTGCTCCTGACGGGCGCGTTCGGTCGCCGGTGGAGCTACGAGGAGGTCAAAGATCTCCTCGGTCACTCGAGCGTGAAGGTCACCGAGCGTTACGCGCGCTCCGTCGGCACGCTCGCCGAGCGCGCCGCGAACGAGATGTTCGGCGCGCCCGATAGGATCGGAACAGGATCGGCGACGTCGTCGCGAGAAGTGACGCAAGCTCGCGAGATTCTTCAGAGGCGCGGATCGGATTCGAACCGACGTATGACGGTTTTGCAAACCGTTGCCTAACCACTTGGCTACCGCGCCGAGGCGAGTCGCATCGATACCGGTCCTCGCGGGCGCGGTCAACAGCGTCGAGCGGGCGCGGGCCCTGTGGAGAGCGCCGCTAGGCTTCTTTTTGCCGGGCCTGTAGACTGCTTGACCGTGGCAGCCTTGCCTGAGGACGACGTGCCGACGATGTCGCGCGCGCCCGGGGAGACCGTGGGTCTCGCGGCTGCCGACGGCGATCCCACAGCCGCCGAGCTCGAGCCGCCGGCGGACGACGACGAAGAGGACGACCGCACCGTGCAGCAGCAGGTCGGCGGCCTCGGGCGTCCGCCGCTTCCGCCACGTCCCCGCGAACAGCCGACGCCGGCAACGTCGCGCGCCGCCTCGTCACCGGCGCGCGCGTCGCCGCCGCCCGCCGCTCCTTCGGCGGCGGCCGACGTTGCACGACCCTCGGCGTCGGTCCTCGCCGCGAGCACCGCCAGCGCGCCGAGCGCCGCGACGACGACGGCGGGCTCCGGACCTCGCGACGCGTCGGAGCTCGACGAAGCCGAGAGCGTCACGGCGACCGCGCCGCGGATCCAGCGCCCCAAGTCCGAACGCCTGCCGCTCGTCATTCCGGGCAGCGTGCAGATCCGAACGGTCGAGCACGACGAGCTCCTCGACGAAACCGAGGTTCGAACCGAGGTGCGGACGTTCGACGTCTCCGTGCCCTTGCAGCTCGCGTCGAAGGAGCAGCCCGGCGCTTCGAGCACCGGCGATGCGAGTGCGGCGTCACGAAGGCGCCGGCCGCGCCCTGCCGCCGGATCGCCCGCGGTGCCCGGGATCCCGGTGCTCACGCCGGAGGACGAGGACGACGAGAGCGTGACCGCGGAAGCTCCCGCGCCGCGCGTCGCGACTCTGGCGGCGGCCGGTCCCGCGTCGTCCGCGTCGTCCGCGTCGTCCGCGGCCGGCTCCTCCGCCGCGAAGGTCGACGGTGCGTCTTCCGCGGCGCGATCGGTCCCGCGTCTGCCGGTGCTCGGCGCGGTCGAGGGCGAAGAGGTACGCACGAGCCCAGGGGTGGAGGAGCCGCCGACGCGGCCGGGCGTCGAGGAGCCACCCACGCGACCGGGCGGCGATCCGCCGACGAGCCCCGCGGTCGGCGAGCAACGCTCCGCCCCGCGGCCGGCTGCAGGCAGCGTCTACGACACGGACGACAGCGTCACCGCGCGGAATCGCCCGGTGGAGTACGCGCCGGAGGACAGCGTCACGACGCAAGCGCCTGCCGTTCCGGCATCGCTCGTCGCGGCCGTGAAGGGCGACGCACCACTCCTCGACGACATCACCGACGGCACGACGCAGAAGGTCAAGAAGGGGCCCGTCGTCCGGCTGCCCGCGGACAGCGAGGCCGAGAGCATCACGACGCAGGCGCCTGGCCCGCTCACGAACATCCTGCGGGTGATCGCGGCGGAGGACGGACGCGGGTCCGACAGCGAGGTCGTCGTCGGGCTCGAAGACGAGCCCCCCGAGAACCGCACGGCCGTCATGCCGAATGCACCGCTGAAGCGCGCGCTCGACGAGCTCACCGGCAGCGGTCCCGCGGTCGTCGCCGCCCTCCGTCCGACAGGCCCGGGCATCACGCTGTCACCGGTGCCGCGCGCGGGTGGCGCGGCGGCCGCCGCGCAGCTCCAGCCTGCGTCCGAGAGCGGGCTCCGCGTCACGGCGCTCGAAGCGCAGGGCGGTGATCGCGCGAGCCTCGGTGCGCTCGGCATCGCCGAACCGCCGCGTCCTTCGGGGGTGGCGCGTACCGCGTCTCCGGCCGACGCGGCGAAAGCAGGCGTCCACGATTTGCGCGCGCTCGTGGAAGCCGGGCTTCCGCTGACGTCGACGGGCGCGTCCGGCGCATACACGCCACCGCCGGCGACGCACGAAGAGCAGCCCGACGGAGGGCGCGGTCCGCGCTACGGGCTCCTCGTCGCGGTCGTCGCCATCATCTCCCTCGTCGTCCCGCTCACGCTCTTCTTCGTGCTGAATCGCAGCGAAGCCGACGGCCCGCGTGCGACGCAGACGGCCTCAGAAGCCGCCAAGGATTTCCAGCTGCACGACGCGCCGCGCGCGAAGCTCGACAAGTCGAAGCCGACTGCTTCCGCATCCGGATCGGCGTCGGCCTTGGCGTCTGCCTCGGGCTCGGCTTCGGGCTCGGCGAAGTCTCCTCCGCGCGTTCCGCCCCGGCGCTGATCAGGCCGGCGGGCGGAGCACGGTCACTCCGTTCATGTACGGCACGAGCGCCTTCGGCAGCGTGATCGAGCCGTCGGCGTTCTGGTGGTTCTCGAGCAGCGGAATGAGGATGCGCGGGCTCGCGATGGCCGTGTTGTTGAGCGTGTACGGGTAGCCCATCGAGCCGTCCGGCAGACGCATGCGGATGTTCGAGCGTCGCGCCTGGAAATCGCCGAGCGTGGAGCAGGAATGCGTCTCGTTGTAGGCGCCCTTGCCGTCGTTGCGGCCCGGCATCCACGACTCGACCTCGTGCTTCCGCGTCTGACCGAGGCCGATCTCACCCGTGCACGCGATGGCGACGCGGTACGGGATCTCGAGCTTCTCCAGAATCGCCTCCGCGTTGCCGAGCAGCGCGTAGTGCTCCTTCTCGGCGACCTCTTCGTCCGGCGTGCAGATGACGACCTGCTCCACCTTCGTGAACTGGTGGACGCGGTAGAGGCCCTTCGTGTCTTTCCCGTGCGCGCCTGCTTCGCGGCGGAAGCAGTTCGAGATCCCGGCATAGCGGATCGGGAGCTGCGCGGCGTCGAGCGTCTCGTCGCAGTGCAGCGAGACGAGCGGCACCTCGCTCGTGCCGACGAGGAACAGCTCGTCGGCGGTGATCGCATACGCCTCTTCGCGACCGAGCGGGAAGAACCCCGTCCCCGTCATTGCGCGCTCCCGCACCATCACGGGCGGGATCACCATCGTGAGACCGCGCTCGACGAGCGTGTCGACGGCGAGACGCGTGACGGCGAGCTCGAGGAGCGCGCCGGTGCCCATCAAGGCGTACGAACGTGCGCCCGCGTACTTGCGCGGTCCGTCCCAATTCACCATGCGGTGGAGCGTCATCAGCTCCACGTGATCCTTCGCCTTGAAGTCGAAGCTCCGCGGCGCACCGACTTTCCGGATCTCGACGTTGTCTTCCTCGCCGGCGCCGACCGGTACCTCCGGGCGCGGCAGGCTCGGCACGCGCAGCATGAGGTCGTCGTAACGCTTCTGGACGTCCGCGAGCGAGGGCTCGAGCTGCTCGAGCTCGCCCTTCACCGCCTTGCCCTCCTCGATGAGCGTGGGGCGCTCGTCTTTCGATGCCTTCGGGATCAGCTGCGCGATCTCGTTTTTCCGTGCGCGCTTCTGCTCGATCTTCGCGAGCGTCTCGCGACGCTCCTTGTCCGCCTTGAGCAGCTCGTCGAGCTCGAGGTCGACGCGCTTGTTCTTGATGGCTGCGCGGACGGCGTCGGCGTTCTGGCGGATGAAGGCGATGTCGAGCATGGGTTCGTCGAGGAAACTCCTGCAAAGCAGGCGGGATTACAAGTCGGATCGCACCGTCACCGGATCGGGCGACACGCCGCGGCTATGGCCGGCATAGGGCGCCGTGCAGTTCCGAAGCCGCGTGCTCCGCCCGAGGTTCTCCTTCGACGACGCGATGACCTCCGGCACGGAGCCGGACATCGCGCCTCCTCGAAAGGATCCCCATCATGAGCTTCGTTCGCCGTACCGCCGCCCTCACGCTCGTCGCCTTCCTTCCGCTCGCGCTCGGCTGCTCCTCCTCGGCATCGGATGCCGAGCAGGCGCCCGCGGCCGAGCAGGCGGAAGGCGGACCGGCTCTCGACATCGTCGGCGCCGCGGGCACCTCGCGCCGCCCCATCACGCAGGAGGAGATCGACAGCGTCACCGGCAGCTCCGTCGAGTTCCGCGTCGACGGCCTGCCGACCACCGACTTCGCGAAGGTGCTCACCGCGCAGCGCGTCGACATCGAGACGGGCAACGGCCGCACGCACACGCTGCTTCGGAGTGGAAACCGCCTCGAGCTGTCCGGCAGCACCGCTGGCGTCGGCGTCGAGATCGATGGCTCGAAGTTCACCATCGTGAGCGACAGCGGCCGGTGGGAATGCCTCCTCGCCGGGTTCGATGCGACGACGCAATCGAAGATGGCCGGTGCGATGGCGCTCGGCGTTCTCCTGGCGCTCGACGACAGCCTCCGCGCCGCGGCCAGCGAAGAGCAGGCCGCAGGGGAAGAGGGGCGGTGCGAGGTGGCCTGCGTGACGGTCATCGCGTTCGCCATCGTCGTCGGCGCAGGCATCCTCGCAGCGACGGCCGCGTTCATCGTGTGCGAGACGGCGGGGCAGTCGATCTGCGAGTCGAAGGCGACGCGCGAGTGCAGAAACAAAGGCGGCGTGCGCAGCGTGAAGAAGAAGTGCGATGTGGTCCTGAACGCAAAGGGGATCTTCAAAGACGGCGTGCTGACGTTCAAGGGCGAGTGCGACGTCCGCTGCAACCGCTGATCGAGCCACGGCGATGACGAGGCTGCCCTTCGCGCGCGTGCTCTCCGCCGCGCTGCTCGTTCCGTTCGCGCTCGCCTCGGCTCCGGCCGAGGCGACGGTCGCACCGCGCGTGGTGGGTGGCCAACCCGCGCCCGACGTCGCGCCGGCGGCTGCTCTCCGCGACGGGGAAGGGCGCCTCGTCTGCTCCGGCGTCGTCGTCGGGCCGCGGGCGCTCCTCACGGCGGCGCACTGTCTCCCGCCGCGCTCCGCGCCGTCCGCGGCGGCCGCGTCGCACGACGAAGAGGAGCTCGGACCCCGTGACGTCTGCTTCGGGCCGCACGTCGATGCCTGCGCGCAGGTCGTGCGCGTCACCGGGTGGACCCTCCACCCCGCGTGGGACCCGACGACGTTCGATGGCGATCTCGCCGTCGTGTCACTTGCCGACGATGCTCCGACCACGGCGGTCGCGCTGAGCTCGCGCCGCGCCGCGGTCGGGGACGTCGTCGACGTCGTGGGCTACGGGCGCACCGACGCGGCGGACCTCCGATCCGTCGGCGAAAAGCGCGTGCGTCGAATGCGGATCGACGACGTCGCGGACGGTCGCGTGGTCCACGGCGAGAGCGCTTGCAACGGCGACTCTGGCGGTCCGCTACTCGATTCGGGCGATTCTCTGCTCTTGGTCGCGGTGACTTCGTCCGGACCACGAGGTTGCAAGGACTACGGTCGCGCGACGGAGGTGCTGCCATACGCGCCGTGGATCACGGAGCGCGCCAAGGAGACGGCGGCGCCAGCGCTCGCAGGGGCCGCCTGCAGCGCGGCTCCGGGCGCCGCACGTCGCCCGCGCGTCGGGGCTGCCGTGCTCGCGTCCGCTCTCGTGCTCGTGCTCCTCGGCGCGCTCCGCCGCGCCGCGAAGCGGAGCGCACAAAACGCGAACGGCGCGACCTTCGCCGCGCCGTTGCGCCGTTGCGTCGATGTCGACGCGACGTAACGCGCGTCAACGCATGCGTGTCCCGTCGCTCACTTCGCGTAGAGCTGCGCGGCGGCCATGCCCGCGCCCTTCGCAGCGCGAACGATGAACTTCGCCTGCGCCGGGAACGGCGAGAGCGGCTTGAGGCAGCCGTTCTGCCGGCCGATCGACGCCTGCGCGCCCGTCTGCGAGCTCTTGCCGATGCTCGGCGCGAGACCCGGAAGGGGCGTCACGTACTGCATCTCGAGCTCGAGGCGCTGGATGCCGACGGCCGAGCCGACGAGCGTGTAGCACTTGCCCGGCTGGAACTGGAACGTGCTCTCGAGCGTCTGGCCTTCCTGGAAGTTGCCCGCGACGATCGGACCTTCCTTCTGCATGCCGGGCGCTTCGCTGTTCGCGAAGAGCGTGAGCGGTCCGGTCGCGAGCGCGGCGACGTTCGGATCGAGCGCCTGCGCGGTGCCGCCCGATGCGCCACCCGCGGGCGCGCCGCCCGGAGCGGGGAGACCCGGGATCTGGAGGCCGCCCGGTGCGCTGCCCGCGGGCGGCGCGGTTCCCGGCGCACCCGGCTGCGGATAACCAGGCTGCGTCCCCGGCTGCTGCGGGTACCCAGGCTGCGCGCCGGGCTGCTGCGGATAGCCGCCGGGCTGCTGCGGATACGCACCCGGCTGCTGCGGGTAGGCGCCCGGCTGCTGCGGGTACGCCGAGCCGTAGCCACCCGCGTATTGCGCGTTCGGATTCTGCGCGGGCGGATCGCTCCCGCCGCATGCGGCGCCGGCTGCAGCGACGAAGGCGAGAAGCAAGATCGGAAGGCCGGTTCGATTCACTGCGAGCTCCTTGGCTGTTGGGCTTTGTCGAAAAACGAGCGCGAGCATAGCTCGGAACGAAGGCGCCGCGGGAAGCGGAATCGGCGGAGGCGCGGCGGCCACCGTTCGACGAGAGGTGCGCGCAATCGAGTCAACGCGAGGTGAACGCGCGGGCGCGGCGCGGCCTTACACGCGAGGTGCTGCCGCGCTCACGGCGCCTTCGCGTTCACGATCGCGACGGCATCGAGATCGAAGCCGGCATTCGTCGGCTTCGGTGCGACGTCGCACGAGCCGGTGCCGACGTCACGGATGCGCACGAAGCGAGCTGCGGCGATCCCCACCTTGGCGAGATCGAACGCGTCGCCTCCGGCGCGCGCAGGATCGACGGGAGAGACGCCGTTGCCCGGTGCCGAATAGACGGGGCGCCAGCCGGCGCAGTCGCCGTACGGCGCAGAGGGACCGGGCGTGCACGTGAACGTATGCCAGGTCGTTCCGTCTTCGCTGACGCTCACCTCGGCGAGATCGGCCGCGGGGTCGCTCGCGCTGCCTCCTGCGAAGAACGCGTTTTCGAAAACGATGAAGTCCGGCCCGGGGCCATCGACGATGGCGTTCGCGCCGAAGCCGACGACGATCTCTCCGCCGAAGCCGAGCGAGACGACGTCGAAGCTGCCCTTCTGGTCGCCGGCGCCCGCGGGCGGGCCCTGCACGATGGCGGGCATCGCCGACGCGCCGAACCCGGCGCACGCGCCCGGCGTGAAGCTCACGACTTCGGTGACGAAGCGATCTTCGCGGAGCACGCCGCCATCGGGCGCCTCGAAGCCGCCGTCCACGCGAGGCTTCGCGCCGTCGGGATCGGGGGCATCGACGAAGCTTGCGTCACCGAGCGAGATGTCGGGCATCGGCTCGACCGCGCCGCTGCGCGCATCGGTCGACGAGCAGGCGAATGCGAGCAGCCCAGCAGCCGCGGCGATGAAGGTGAGTCCAAGCGCCCGTCCTCGGACGGCGCGATGAGCGAGGTCGCGCACGCGAGTCGAGGTCAGCGTGCGTCGACGCGGAAGATCGTGCCGGTGCTGCGGTCGACGAGCCAGATCTTGCCGTCCGGTGCGAGGACGAAGCCGGCGAGCGCGCCCGCCGGGAGGTCGGTCGCGACGCGGCGAAGCTCCTTGCCTGCCTTGTCGAAGACGACGATCTCGCTCGTCTCCGCGTCGGTCACGTAGATCTTGTCGCCGATGATCTCGAGGCCGCTCGGCTTCGGGAGGACGCCTTCCGGAACGACGACTTCGACGTGGGTGTCTTCGACGTAGCCCCACGCGTCGGGCTCGAGCTTCTCGTTCGGGGGCCACTGCCGGCCCTTCTTCGTACCCTTCGTCGTGTCGAGCTTCACGATGCGCGCGTTGCCGGTGTCGGCGACGTAGTGGAACTTGTCCGTGGCGTCGTAGAAGAGATGGCTCGGCGTGCCATCGGCCGCGCCTTTCACCTCACCGTCCGCGTAGCGGAAGATCTGCCCGTCGGAGTGATCGTCGTTGCCCGGGCCGTGGTCCTCACGGAAGTCGTAGAAGTCGAGCGCGCTGTCGTTCGCGTTGAAGACCCAGTACTGGCGCTTCACCACGTGCGCGATCCCGCGGCAGAACGAGCTCGAGTGCAGCATGTCGAGATGCGAGCCGAGGCCGGTCGGCGTGCGCTTCGCGAAGATCGTCAGGTCGGCGGAGAACAGCGCCGGTCCCATGAAGAAGTTCGGGATCTGATCGGGCTCGTTCTGGCGATTGTCGTTGTCGCCGCAGGTGCCCCAGTCGTTCTGATCACCCATCGCGATCGCCGTCGGCCGATGCATGAAGTGCCGCGCGGCGGGATCGACGAACCGCTGCCACTTCGCCTCGGCGCCGAGCACGCCAGTGCCCACGTGCGTCGAGTTGTCGGCCTGACCGAGAACCCAGACCTCCTCCTTGCGCTCGTGATGGAACGCGAGGTCCACGATGCGCGGCCCCGCACCGAAGCTCTTGATCTCGGTGAGCGCGATGGCCGACGGAAGGAGCGCATCGACGTCGGGCGCAGGCGTCTGCGTTCCGCCGCTGCTCGTTCCGGGCGTCTCGCCAGGCGGAGGATTCGTGGTCGTGACGGTGGTGCTGCATGCCGCCGCCGCCGCGCCCGCAAAGGCGAGCGCGACCGCGAGGAAGGAAGGGGACCGCATCGCGGTTTCCTATAGCGCCGCGACGGAGGGACGGCCAGGCGAGACTACGGAGCTGCGGCGGCTCGCCGTCGACAGATCACGAGGGGCCGAGCGGGCCGCCGGGCTTCTTCACCGGGATCTCTGCGCGAATGCGCTCGCTCCGCACCATGCGTTCGAGCACCTCGAAGCGCTTGTTGGTCTCCGCGCGCATCGCGCCGACCTCGCGAAGGAGGTTCTCGATCCCGATTTCGTTCTTCAGGTTCACGCGGAAGTCGGTCTCCGCGGTCGCGCGATCCTTCATCGATTGCCGGTTCTGGCTCATGACGATGAGCGGACCTTGCAGCGCGACGAGGATGGCGAGCGCGAGGTTGTAGAACTGGAACGGGTAGTCGTCGAAGGGGTGAGGGAGGATCTTGTTCGCCACCGCCCAGAACACCGTCAGCGCGAGGAGGAAGAGGATGAACGCCCAGCTTCCGTTCAGCTCCGCGACCTTGTCGGCGAGCTTCTGGCTCCACGTGAGGTTCTCTTCGAGCTCCTTCACGACGTCGCGTGCGGCGCGCTGCGAGAGGAGAGCGTTCGTCTCGCGGAGGCGCTCGGCCATCTCTGCGAGAATGGTCATCGCAGCGTTCTTCGACCGCGAGAGGTGGTCGCCGAAGTGCTCGCGCGTCAGCTCGAGGAGCGTCGTCTCGACCGTCGCTTCGACGCTCGCCGACCGCGGCTTGTCGTCGAACAGCGAGAGCTCTCCGAAGTACTCGCCGGTGCGCGCGTCTTTCAAGACGACGCGCGCTTCGTCGGGCGCGGCGCCTGGGAGGAAGATCTGAACGGCGCCCGAGAGCACGATGTACATGCTCGAGCCCTGGTCCCCCTTGTCGAAGACCTTCTCGCCGGCCTTGTACTGACGCTCGGTCATGCGCTCCGCGAGCGCCTCGAGGTCTTCGGCCGCGAGCGTGTCGAACAGCGGGATCTGGGCGAGCAGCTCGGAGCGCAGCACCGCCTCCGATGGTCGCGCGCGGCATGCCCGCGACGCAAGTGGCGCGGAGCGCGAAAGAGGCTGGCGCGCGTCGCGCCGAGGGTGGGAGGCCGGGACCAACGCACCAAGTAAGGCGTTCTCGGCGCGCCGACGTCGTGCCATGCTCCGCCGCCTCATGACCGGCTTCGTCGGCGAGGTCCTCCCGATCGTCCTCCTCCTCACGCTCGTCGCGATCGTCGTCGCGCGGCTGCCCAAGGTCGATCTCGGTCACTCTCCCGCCTTCCTCCGGCGCCGCTTCGTCAATTGGTTCCCGGTCGGGCTGACGTACGCGTTCCTCTACATGGGGCGGTACAATCTCAACACCTGCATCGGCCCGGTCTTCGACAAGAAGCAGTTCGCGATCGTCTACGGCTGGGGAACGCTCGTGTACGGCGTGTCCTTCGTGCTGAACGGCCCGCTCACCGACCGGCTCGGTGGCAAGAAGACGATTCTCCTGTCGGCGGTCGGCGCGCTCGGCGCGAACGTCGCGATGGGGTTCGTCGTGAAGAGCGCGCTCGCGGGAGGTACGTCGGTACCCGAGGGCGCGCGGGCGGGCATCCTGCCCATGCTCAGCTTCCTCTACGCCGTGAACATGTACTTCCAGAGCTTCGGCGCGGTCTCGATCGTGAAGGTCAACGCGGCGTGGTTCCACCTGCGGGAGCGCGGCACGTTCGGCGGCATCTTCGGCATCCTCATCTCGCTCGGCCTCTACTTCGCGTACGACTGGTCTCCGATCGTCCTCCGGCAGCTCTCGGCGCCGTGGGTGTTCTTCGCCCCTGCGGTGATCCTCGGCATCTTCGCCGTGCTCGACCTCGTCTTCGTGCGCGACACGCCCGGAGAGGCGGGCCACACCGATTTCGATCTCGGCGACGCTTCGTCCGGCGACGACGGCCCGCGCCTGCCGCTCGGCAAGGTCGTGAAGATGATGCTCACGAACCCGGCGATCATGATCATCGCCGCCATCGAGTTCTGCAGCGGTTACCTCCGGAACGCGATTCTGCAGTTCTACAAACCGTTCGCGAAGGAGACCGGCCGCGTGGCGACCGACGTGGCGAAGAAGCTCGCGACGAGCCCGGAGCAGGTGCTCGCGCTGCCGACCGACTTCGTACACGACCACTGGGGCATGTTGAACTGCATGGCAGGCATCGCCGGCGGCGTGCTCGCCGGGATGATCTCGGACCGCGTGTTCGGCTCGCGTCGCGGACCGGTCGCCGCGGTGCTCTACGTCGTCATGGTCATCGGCGCAGCGCTGATGTTCCTGGCGCTTCCTTCGCGAGCCGTGGGCTGGCTCGTCGTCGTGATGACGCTCGCGATCATCGGCGTGCACGGCATGCTGAGCGGTACCGCGAGCATGGACTTCGGCGGCAAGCGCAACGTCGGCGTCGTCGTCGGAGTCATCGACGGCTTCGTGTACCTCGGCTCCTCACTAGGCGCCTTCGTCCTCGGCCACGTGCTCCCGAAGGACGCGCGCGCCACGGACGCGACGAACTGGTGGACGTGGCCCGCGGCGATGTTGCCGGCGGCGGTGCTGGGATTCCTCCTCGCGACGCGGGTGTGGAACGCGCGGCCGAAAGCAAAGGCGTTCGCGGCGCACTGACGGGGAGCGCGGACGCGGATGCGGATGCGGAGGCGGACGCGGATGCGGATGCGGATGCGGATGCGGATGCGGACGCGGATGCGGATGCGGACGCGGATGCGGATGCGGACGCGGACGCGGAGGCGGAGGCGGATGCGGACGCGGATGCGGACGCGGATGCGGAAGCGGATGCGGACGCGGATGCGGTCGCGGACGCGGATGCGGATGCGGATGCGGATGCGGACGCGGATGAATTAGGCGCTTCTTTCGGGCGGCTTGATTTTGGCGCGGTGCTCGCGCGGGTCAAGGACGCTTCGCGCCGCTTCGCGGCGGCCTTCGGCCGTCCTTGACCCGCGCTGCGCGCCGCGCCGCGGGGGATGAGCGCCCCGC
>Ga0164290_1000524_pt1 | contig 117377 bp, 111 predicted proteins | sample Micstemetagenome_FD_108782 | JGI IMG/M metagenome (GOLD analysis project Ga0164290, IMG submission 108782) | Contaminated culture microbial community from soil near Moab, Utah, USA - Microcoleus steenstrupii SON62 (Illumina Assembly) | ecosystem: Environmental > Terrestrial > Soil > Soil crust...
CGACATCGGCGGCGGCACCACCGAGGTGGCCGTCCTGTCCCTGTCGGGCATCGTCTATTCGCGCTCGGTCCGCGTCGGCGGCGACAAGATGGACGAGGCGATCATCAGCTACATGCGCCGCAACCATAACCTTCTGATCGGCGAGACCACCGCCGAGCGCATCAAGAAGGACATCGGCACCGCCCGCATCCCGGCCGACGGCGAAGGCCTGTCGATCGACGTCAAGGGCCGCGACCTGATGCAGGGCGTGCCCCGCGAGGTCCGCATCTCGGAACGCCAGGCCGCCGAGGCCCTGGCCGAGCCGGTCACCCAGATCGTCGAGGCCGTGAAGGTCGCGCTGGAAGCCACCCCGCCCGAACTGGCCGCCGACATCGCCGACAAGGGCATCATGCTGACCGGCGGCGGCGCCCTGCTGCGCGGTCTGGACGCCGAAATCCGCGACCACACGGGCCTGCCGGTCTCGGTCGCCGACGATCCGCTGTCCTGCGTGGCCATCGGCTGCGGCCGCGTGCTCGAGCATCCGCGGTGGATGAAGGGCGTGCTGGATTCCGCCCTCTAGGGTTTGATCCCCAACTCCGCCGCAAATCCCTGTCACTACAGGCTTCGAGCCGGTTCCCAACTGGCCCGGATTTTGCGATAGGCTGCTGAAATCGGCGGGACGCCCTCGCTGATTCCCTCTTTTCCAGGAAGGCGCGCCGTGGCGTTTCGCGACGGACCGTTCGAGAACATCAAGGTGCCGCTGGTCTGGACCGCGGCCGTCGCTGTCGTGATCGCCGCGATCGGCTGCATCCTGCTGCTGATCAGCGACGCCCGGGCCCAGACTTCGCCCTATCAACCCGTCCGCGCCGGGGTCGAGTCGGTCGCCGGCCCGGTCGGCGGCGTCTTCGCCGCCCCGGTCCGCTGGTTCGGCCACGCCAGCGATTACATCGGCGGCTATTTCTTCGCCGTTTCGGAAAACCGCCGCCTCAAGCGCGAACTGGCCGAGCTGGCCCCGTGGCGCGACCAGGCCATCGCGCTGAAGAACGTCAACGCCCGCTACGAGGCCATGCTGGGCATTCGGCCCGAGCCGCCCGTGGCCATGCAGACGGCCCGCTCCATCTCCGACACCCGCGGCCCGTTCTCGCGCGCCCGGCTGATCGACGCCGGCTCGGCCAAGGGCGTGAAGGTCGGCAATCCGGTCATCAACGAACACGGTCTGGTCGGCCGCATCGTCGGAACCTCTCCGAACGTCAGCCGGATGGTGCTGCTGACCGACGTGGCGAGCCGCACGCCCGTGCTGGTCGACCGCACCGACGCACGCGCCCTGCTGACCGGCGACGGCAGCGACAACCCGCGCCTCGAATTCATCCGCGGCGTCGGCTCCGTCCAGGCCGGAGACCGCATCCTGTCCTCGGGCGACGGGGGCGGCTTCCCGCGCGGCGTGCCCATCGGCGTGGCTGCGAAAGGCATCGACGGTTCGTGGCGGGTCAAGCTGTTCAGCGACCGGGGCGCCATCGACTATGTCCGCGTCATGCTGTTCGAGGATTTCGGCCAGCTGATCGGGTCGGACGACCTGAACGCCCCGCCGCTGGCCGCCCTGGGCACCCTGCCTGAGGCCACGGCGGCCCAGACCGGCGCCATCGCCGATTCCGCCGCCCGCCGCGACGCCGTCCGGGCCGCCGCTGACCAGCGCAACGCCGCCGCCGCCCGCGCCGACGCCGCCGAGGCGGCCCGGCCCCGACCGGCTGCAGCCGCCCCCGCCGCTGCGCCTCCGCCCGCGCCCGCACAGGACGCTGCACCTCCCGCCGGAGGGACCGAATGAGACGCCCGGTCGCGGTCCGCGTTGTCGGGCCGATGCAGTGGATCGTCTATCCGGCCCTGATCACGGTCGCGGCCACCATCATCCTTGGGACGCCCGTCGAGGTCTTCGGCCTGAGCCTGCCCGAGCCCGTCATTCCCATGGTGCTGGCCTTCGCCTGGCCGCTGATCCGTCCGTCGGTGGCGGCGCCGCTGGTCCTGACCCTGCTGGGTCTCGGCCTCGACATCTTCACCTGGGGACCGCTGGGCCTCTGGGCCCTGTCGCTGTTGGCCATCTACGCGATCGTGCTGGCCTCGCGCAGCTTCCTGATCGGCCAGGACACCGCCGTCCTGTTCGTCTGGTACGCGGCCTGCTGCGGCCTGGCCTTCCTGCTGGTCTATCTCGTGCGGCTGTTCATCGACCACAACGCCGCCAGCCTTCTGGCCCTGATCGGCCAGGTGGTCCCGACGCTGCTGCTGTTCCCGTTCGCGAACCAGATGATCGAGCGGTTCGAGGACGGCGACGTGAGGTTCCGATGAGCTCGGAACCCTCCATCTTCTTCTCCGACGTCAATGAGCGGCAGGGCTCCTTCCTGCGGCGCACCTTCGTCTTCGGCGGACTGACGGCGCTCGGCGGCCTGGCCCTGACCGGACGCCTGGCCCAGCTGCAGGTCGTGCAGGCGGGCGAATACGCCACCCTGGCGTCGAACAACCAGTTCAACTTCCGTCTCGTGCCGCCGCCCCGCGGCCGCATCCTCGATCGCCATGGCGTCGTCATCGCCGGCAACCGCCCCAGCTTCCGCGTTCTGGTTGTCCGCGACGAGACCAAGGATCTGGACCAGACCCTGGACCTTCTCGGCCGGCTGCTGCCCGACACCATGGAGCGGCGCCGCTCGATCATCCGCGACGTCAACGCCGCGCCGCGCTTCTCGCCCGTCCCGGTCAAGAGCGACCTGACCTGGGAGGAGTTCGCCAAGGTCAATCTGTACGCCAATGAGCTTCCGGGCGTCATGGCCGACATGAACGAGGCCCGCTACTACCCGTTCGGCGGCGCCTTCGCCCACGTCATCGGCTATGTCGCCAAGCCCAATGACCGCGACATCAAGGCGATCGAGGACAAGGGCGAGAAGGTCCCGGAAATCCTCTACAATCCCGGCTTCCGCATCGGCCGTCAGGGGGTCGAGAAATCCTTCGACACGGACCTGCGCGGCGAGGCCGGCGGCAACCGGGTCGAGGTGGACGCCCGGGGCAGGGTGGTGGCCGAGGACGTGGGCGGCTCGCGTCCCGCCGTGCCGGGCAAGGACGTGGTCCTGACGCTCGACGCGGACGTGCAGAACCGCGCGCTGGAGGTCATGGGCGAGGAGTCCGGCGGCTGCGTCGTCATGGACGTCCGCAACGGCGACATCCTGTGCATGGTCTCGGCGCCGTCGTTCGATCCGAACCTGTTCGTCGGCGGCGTGCCCTCGCGCATCTACCGCGCCCTGTCCGACTACGAACGCAAGCCCCTGCTGGACAAGACGCTGAACGGCGTCTTCCACCCCGGCTCGACCTTCAAGATGACCACCGCCCTGGCCATCCTGGAGGCCGGGGTCGATCCGACCGAACGGGTGACCTGCACCGGCGGCTATCGCTTCGGCAACCGGGTGTTCCGCTGCTGGGAGCCCCGGGGCCACGGCGCCCAGAACATGCACGACGCCATCAAGAACTCGTGCGACGTCTATTTCTACCACATGTGCAACCGCGCCGGCGTCGACCTGATCCAGGAGACGGCCAAGAAGATCGGCTTCATGCAGACCTACGACATCGGGGTCGGCAACCAGAAGGCCGGTTCGGTGCCCAGCAAGGCCTGGAAGGCCAACTACAACCGCCGCAATCCCAATCCGGAATCGCGCGTCTGGTTTCCGGGCGAGACCCTGTCCGTCGCCATCGGCCAGGGCGACGTCAACGTCACGGCCCTGCAGCTGGCCGTCATGACCGCCCGCATCGCCAATGCGAAAAAGGCCATCAACCCGCGCCTGATCAAGTCGGTCGGCGGCGTCGAACAGCCGTCGGGGGCCGCCGTGCCGGACCTGCCGTTCCCGCCCGAACACGTCGAGATCGTGCGTCAGGGCATGGTCGCCGTGGCCAATGACCGGTCGGGCACCGCCTATCGCCAGTCCCAGCTGGGGCTGGGCGACATCCAGATGGCCGGCAAGACCGGCACCGCCCAGGTCCGCAGTTACGGCTCGGGTCCGCGCAAATCCAACATATGGGCGCTGAAGGACCACAACCTGTTCGTGGCCTTCGCTCCCGTCGACGCGCCCCGCTATGCGGTGGCGGTCATCATCGAGCACGGCGGCAAGGGCGGGGCCACCGCCGGCGCGCCGCGCGCGCGCGAGATCATGCGGACGACCCTGCTCAAGGATCCCGAGATGCTGGAACGCATCCAGCGTCCGCCGCCGCCCGAGGCGCTCGCCCCCGAGACCGAGACGGGCGAACTGGCCGGCGTCGCGCCCGAGGATCCGGTCGCCCACGCTCCGGCCGCGGCGCCCGCACCCGCCCCCGCCGCTCCGCCCGCGTCCACGAACGGACCGCGCCCCTATCTGCCCGAGGCCCCGCGATGACCGCCTCAGCCCTGACGCGTCCCGGCGAGCGCGACCGCATCTCCACCAAGATCAGCGAGCTGGACTGGCGGCTGATCGGTCTGCTGAGCGTGGTCGCCATGGTCGGCGCCGCCATGCTGTATTCGATCGCCGGCGGTCAGTGGCAGCCCTGGGCGGCCAAGCATGTGATCCGGTTCGCGGCCCTGCTGGTCGCAATGCTGGCGCTTGCGATGGTGCACCCCAAATGGTGGTTCCGCGCCGCCTATCCGCTGTACGGCGTTCTTCTGGTCCTCGTTCTGATGATCGAGTTCACGCCGCTCGGCTATACGGCCGGCGGGGCGAGGAACTGGCTGAATTTGGGCTTCATGCGCATGCAGCCGGCCGAGTTCATCAAGATCGGCCTCGTCCTGGCCCTGGCCCGCTGGTACCACAATCATACGGCCCAGGAGGCGCGCTGGTCCTGGAAGCTGCTGATCCCGGCCGGGATGATCGGCCTGCCGTTCATCCTCGTCGCCAAACAGCCCGACCTCGGATCGGCCATGGTGATCGGCCTGACCGGCGCCGTGGTCATGTTCGTGGCCGGTCTGAGCTGGCGCGTCATCGCCGCCGGGGCGGCCGCCGCGGTCGCGATCATTCCGCCCTTCGTCATGTTCGGCATGCACGACTACCAGCGCAACCGCGTCCTGACCTTCCTCAGCCCGGAATCCGACCCCTCGGGCACGGGCTACAACATCATCCAGTCCAAGATCGCCCTCGGCTCCGGGGGACTGCTGGGCAAGGGCTACGGCCTGGGCAGCCAGAGCCAGCTGGAGTTCCTGCCCGAACGGCATACGGACTTCATCTTCTCCACGGTGGCCGAGGAATTCGGCTTCGTCGGCTCGTTCACCGTCCTGGCCTGCTATGTCGCCATCATCCTGATCGCCCTGCGCATCGCCTCCCTGGCGCACAGCCATTTCGGCCGCATCGCCGCCGCCGGGATGACGGCCTTCTTCGCCCTGTTCGTTCTGATCAACGGCGCCATGGTGATGGGCATGGCGCCGGTGGTCGGGGTGCCCATGCCGCTGCTGTCCTATGGCGGCTCGTCCATGATGACCGTCATGTTCGGCTTCGGCCTGGTGCTGGCGACGCGCGTGCACCGCTACGCCGAACTGCCCAAGGGCCACGGACTGTTCTGATCGCGATCTCGTGCGTTAGGGTCGGACCATGAGCCGTTCCAAATCCGCCGCCAAAGCTTCCGCAACCATGGCTGAAGCCGCGCCCGACGCGCCCGTCGTCGCCCCGGCCACGCTGTTCCAGTCCGATTGCGGCGACAAGCCCTGTCCCGAGCCCGTCCTGCCCACGGCCACGCCGGAACAGCAGGCGGCCCTGACCGACGGGGTGCGCATGCGGGAAAACCCGGCCGAATGGGCCTTCGTCCGCCTGTCCAAGCTGATCGAGGACTTCGAAAAGAGTCTCAACAAGGACGAGGAGGTCGGCGCCCGCATCGTCGGCCTGCCGGGCGACGGCACCATGTCGATCGAGGACGTCGGCTTCTGGGGGCCCGACCTGATCATGTTCCTGGGCAAGAACGCCGACGGCAAGCCGGTACGCCTGATCCAGCACTACGCCCAGATCAACGTCCTGCTGGACGTCCGCAAGAAGCCCGAGGAACGCGAAGCCCGCCGCATCGGCTTCCAGCTGTCCGAAATGGTCCAGAAGACCAACCCGAAATAGGCAGGGGCGCTAAAGCCCCGCCGCCCAGTCCGTGGCGCGCACCAGGCTGTCGATGATGCCCGGTTCGGTCGAGGCGTGGCCGGCGTCCTTGACGATGTCCAGCTTCGCTTCCGGCCAGGCGCGGTGCAGGGACCAGGCGCCCGAGATCGGCGTCACCACGTCGAACCGGCCCTGGGCGATCCAGCAGGGGATGTGCTTGATCCGGCTGATGTTCTTCAGCAGCCAGCCTTCCTCCGGGAAGAAGCCGCCGTTGACGAAATACCAGCACTCGATGCGGGCGAAGGCGACCGCGAAATCCGGCTCGGCGAACTTCTCGGGCCGGGCGTCGGGGCCCTGGACGCTGACGGTCTCGCCTTCCCAGCTGGACCAGGCGACGGCGCAGCGCTCGCGCTCGGCCTTGTCGTCGCCGGTCAGCCGCTTGTAGTAGGCGCCCATCAGGTCGTGCCCCTCGTCTTCGGGGATCGGCGCCACGAAGCGCTCCCAGGCGTCGGGGAAGATGTTGGACGCGCCGTCCTGATAGAACCAGTGCAGCTCGGGCTTGGTCAGCAGGAAGATGCCGCGCAGCAGCAGGGCGCGGGCCCGTTCGGGATGGGTGATGGCGTAGGCCATGGCCAGGGTCGAGCCCCAGCTGCCGCCGAACACCACCCATTTGTCGACGCCCAGCAGTTCGCGCAGGCGTTCGATGTCCTCGATCAGCGTCCAGGTGGTGTTGTCTTCCAGCGAGGCGTTGGGGCGGCTGCGGCCGCAGCCCCGCTGATCGAACAGGACGATGCGGTATTTCGCCGGGTCGAAATAGCGCCGCATCCCCGGATTGACCGCGCCGCCGGGACCGCCGTGCAGCACGACGACGGGCAGGCCCTGCGGATTGCCGCATTCCTCATAGTAGATCTCGTGAACCCCGCCGGTCGGCATGAAGCCGGTGGCGTAGGGTTCGATTTCCGGGAACAGCTCACGGCGGGTGGTTTCGGGCACGGGGAAGGCCATACTGGTAATCGGTCTCTCTCGGGGGCCGTCAGACGGCGCCGTGTTGGGTCCGCAGAGCGGCGGGAATCAGCAGAAGCCAGGCGGCGACCATCAGTATGCCGCCAATCGGTGCGATTGCACCCATTACAGTCACGCTTAGCAGAGCCAGGGCGGACAGGGCGAGGCAAAAGACCAGGCCTCCGGCCGCGGCCAGCCAACCGGCTATGGTCGCCAGCCGTGAACGGACCGGCCATGCGGCGCAGACCAGGGCCAGCACGGCATGGACCAGCTGATAATGGCTTCCGGTCGTCAGCAGGGACTTGATCTGCGGCCCCGCGCCATGGGCGGCGAACGCGCCGATGACGACGGCGAGGGCTCCGTTCAGGGCGGCGAAAATCGCCAGACTACGCGTCACTCTCATAAGCCGACGCTAGCCGACAGAATCCTGCGCGTCTGCTATTTGCCGCGCATGACCGCCGCCCAACGCCTGGCTCTGCAGTATGTGTTGCTCTTCGGCGCCACCGGGGTCAGCCTTCCGTTTGCAGGCTTATGGTTAAGCGCGCAGGGGTTGAGCGGAGCGCAGATCGGGACCCTGCTGGCCGTGCCCATGCTGGCCCGAATCGTCACGGGACCGCTGCTGGCGGTCTGGGCCGACGGGTTCAGGCTGCGGCGCACCCCGATCGCCCTGCTGGGTCTGGTCATGACCCTGGGCTATGGCGCGGCGGGCCTGGTCGAGGGCTATTTCGCCTGGGCCTTCTGCTGGTTCGTCGGCGCGACGGCCATGGGGGTGCTGGTGCCCCTGACCGATGTGCTGAACCTGCGGCTGGCCGGACGACTGGGCTACACCTTCGCCCTGCCGCGGGCGTTCGGTTCGGCGGCCTTCGTTGCGGCCAATGTGATCATGGGCGCCCTGCTGCTGACCGCCCCGGCCGATGCGATCATCGTCTGGCTGGTCGTCGCCTCCCTGGGTCTGGCCGCGGTCGCGATCCTGGCCCTGCCGCCCGAACCCGCGGCCGAGGGCGAGCCGCTGCGGGGGCGCGAGCGGTTCCGCGGCCTGGGCCGGCTGGTCCGGGACTCGACCTTCATGACGGCCATCTTCGCCATCGGCTCGATCCAGGCGGCCCACGCCTACCAGTACGGCTTCTCCGCCATACTGTGGAAGGAGGAGGGGATCAGCGAGGCCATCACCGGCCAGCTCTGGGCCCTGGGCGTCGTGGCCGAGATCGCCCTGATGTGGCTGTTCGAGCCTTGGCGCCGCCGCATGGGAATCGACCCCTGGATCATGCTGGTCGTCGGCGCGGCGGCCGCCGTCGTGCGCTGGAGCGCCATGGCCTTCGCGCCGCCCCTGTGGATGCTGTGGCCCCTCCAGGCGCTGCACGCCCTGACGTTCGCGGCGACCTTCCTGGCGGGAATCCAGATCGTCGAACGACTGGCTCCGCGCGACAGCCAGACCGCGGGGCAGATGCTCAGCTCGGTGCTGTCCGCCGGGGTATTGATCGGCCTGGCCACGGCCGCCTCGGGCACGCTCTACGACCGGTACGGGGCGGGCGGCTACTGGGCGATGGCGGCGATGGCGGCGGCGGGCCTGCTGGCGGCCCTGCCGCTCAGAGGTCAGCTGGCCCGGGAGCGCGGCAACGGCGACAGGTGACGCGCCATGGCCTCGGCCGCGGCCTTCACCGCCCGCTGCACATCGGCGGCCGAGGCGTTCTCAGGCGCGCGCAGCAGGCCCACGCCCGGCGTGTCCAGCCCCTCGGGCAGGCCCGAGAGCACCCGGTACAACAGGTAGCTGCCGGCGTCGTCCTCGGCGTCCGAGCTGGTGTCGACCGCCAGGCCGGCCTCGTTCAGCGCACGGACGATGTCCGCCGCCGGCGCCGTGGCCCGGGCGATAGCGGGACCGACGCTGGTCAGGCGATGCACGCCGTCCAGCGATCGGTTCTCGGCCCGGATCTGCAGCCTGAACCCCGCGCTCCGGCGCGTGCGCCCGACCAGCAGCAGGCCGCGGCAGCGTTGGTCCTCGAGATGGGCGATCAGGATTTCGGCGAGGGCGTCGGGTTCCCCGCCCGGCACCGCGACGGTCCGCGCGCCGGGGGGGCTCCAAAGATGGCCGGACAGGTCCTCGATCGGATCCCAGGCCGTCTCGTCGGCATCCCAGGCGCAGATCACAATCGCGGGGCGATGATCCGAAGGCGTCTCGGCGGCTGTGTCGAGCATGAACCCTGCTTGCACGTGACGGATGCGTGACCGGGCGGACGGTGGTGTCATCCCGCGATCTCCGTCAAGACGAAATCGGTTACGGGGCCCGTTCCGGGCCGCAGATTCACGCCTCAGGCGAGATCGCCGATCGCGGCGTCCAGCAGCATATAGGCGCGGCCTCCGTCGGAGGTCAGACGCCCCTGGATGCCTGACGCGTCCCCGGCGCCGGCCCGCGTCGCCAGATCGCGGGCGACGGCTCGCACATAGGCCTCGGCGTCCGCCCGCAGGTCGGGATCGGTCAGGACCCGGCGCGACACGCTGCGCACGGCGGCCGGCGCCACGCGGCGGACGATCTGGCGCGCCCGGTCGGGATCGCGTTCGGCGACCGCATGGGCGGCCTCCTCGATGCGCGAACGGGGCAGCAGGGCGTTGGGATCCACGCCCATGCGCCGGATCGCGGCGATGACGCGCTGCTCCAGCCCCTCGATGTCCGCGCCGGGCATGATCGGCGTATCCAGATCCAGCGGCGCCTCGCCCGGCCCGTCGTCGACCAGATCGTTCCAGCCCAGCCGGTCGGCGGGGGGCGTCGCGGGCGGCGTCGAGCCGGGCATGGGCTCCAGCTTGAGCCGGCCGCGCAATCCGAACCCGCGCGCCTCTTCGGTCCTGGCCGAACGCTCGCGCGGAGCCTCGGGCTCGGGGGCTGGCGGGGCCGCGGGCTCGCGGCGGCGGATCGCAGGCGCATCGCCCGACACCACGCCCATCAGCCGGACGGCCTCGGTCAGCATGTCGTAGTTGCGGCGCACCCGCTCCTGGAAGCCGGAGTCCAGCGCCTCGGTGTCCGCCGCGGCCTTCTGCGAGGCGGCGGACAGGGCCGCCAGGCCTTCCTCGACGGAGGTCCGCACCGCGTCGACGCGCTTCTGCGCCTCTTCGGGCAGGCGGGCGGCCCGCTCGTCCAGATCGTTGATCGTCTCGTCGATCTGGATCAGGGCGGCGTTCATACGCTCCAGCGTGGATTCCAGACGCTCGAGAGCGCGTTCGCCGGCCTCGTCGACCAGTCCGCCGGTCTCGGCCACGATCTTGCGGGCGCTGTCGACGCGGGCGTCGGCAGCCTGATCGGCCTTCTGGGCGGCCTCGAACAGGGCTTCCCCCAGACGATCGGCGCGCATCCGGGCCTGTTCGGCCGCCTCGGCGGCGGCGGCGCGGGATTCCTCGGCCGTGGCCTGCAGGGCCGACAGCGCCAGCCGGGTTTCTTCCATCAGGGCGTCGCGCGCCTCGGCGGCGAGGGCCTCGAACCGGTCCAGCGCCAGCTTGGTGGCGGAGTCGAAGCCGTCGGCTTCGCGCTGGGACATCTCGACAAGGGCGCGGAACTGGTCGGTCGCGGCCTCGACGAGGTCGCGGATGGTCTCGGCGGTCCGGGTCGAGGTGTCGCCCAGTTCGCTGGCCGCCGAACGGCTGGCCGAGAGCTGTTCCGTCAGCTGGGCCCGCTGGCTTTCGACCTGGGCGGAGAAGTCTTCCTGGTCCGTGCGCAGGGCGTAGGCGGCCGTGACCAGGGCGGCGCGTTGCTGGCCCAGGCCTTCCTCGACCGACTGGATCTGTTCGGCCACGCCCGAGCCGGCGTTTTCCAGCCGCAGGGTCTGGCGGGCCAGGTCGTCGGCGGCGACGCGGGCGGCGTCCTGGGCCTCGCCGGCGGCGGCGGCCAGATCGGCGGCGCGGGCGGCCAGGGCGGCCTCGGCTTCGCGGAGCTGGGTCTGGGCCAGGTCGGAGGCGTCCACAACCATGCGCGACTGACGCTCGACGGCGTCGATGACGCTCGACGCCTGGGCGTCCAGCCGGGTTCCGAGGTCGGCCATCTGGACGCGTTCACCGCCCAGTTGCTCGGCCAGCCGGCGCGCGGTGCGGCCGGCGGTTTCGGCGGCTTCGTTCAGGCGGGTGGTCTCCTGCGACAGCGCCTCGCGCAGCAGGGCCATGTCGTTGCGGGCCCGTTCGGCCGCCAGCGAGGCCTGGTCGATGTCGTGGCGCAGGGACTGCAGCACCTCGCCGGTCTGCTGGGCGGCGAGGGCGGTCGGGGCGATCAGGGCTTCGGACAATTCGCGGGCGCGGCGGGTCTCGGCGGCAAGGCCGGCGCCCTGACGGACGGCGTGGGCCAGCATGATGGCCATCCCGGCCGGAGCCAGGGCGATCAGGGCGTAGACGGCCAGACGCAGGGGCTCCAGTTCCACGGCCCCCGCGCCGAATTCGTACATGAACCAGGCGGCGACGCCGCCGATCCACAGGGCCGAGGCGACGCCGGCGACCAGATAGGCGTGACGGCCCGACGGCGCGGCGACCTCGGACCGGCGCATCGGCGCCGGGACAGGCGGAGGATCAAAGGCGACCGGGGGCGCATCGGCGGAGACGGCCAGTTCAGCCGCCGCGAGGGCGGAGGCGGGCTCGGCCGCGCGGGCGGCTTCGGCGGCGGCGCGCTCCTCGGCGCGACGCTGATCCTCGGCCAGCCTGCGTCGGCGGCGTTCCGACATCGGTCGCTCCGCCACGGGCTCGACCGCCGGCTGAACCGCCTCGGGAGCGGAATCGGCCGTTCCGACCTCCGGTTCCGGATCGGTCAGGTTGAGCGGGGGCCGTTGGCGGGGTGGTTTCATGGTGCGGCGATCTCGTCACGGAGCGGCGTCGGCGACCGACGCGCGAGAGGACGTTGTGACCCTAACGAGTCAATCGCGGCGCGCAAAGGCGAGGAGACAGGAATCCCGCGTCAGACCGGACGCGAGGGGGATCAGCAGTCCTGCTTGCGGTCGGAAGAGGCGGCGAAGATCGCGGACGAGGCGCCATTGTCGCAATCGCGCACGCGGTGGATTTCACGCTCGGACTTCTGCGGCGGGTTGAGGTCGAGGCCAAACTGCGACAGAGCCGCAGCGGCCAGAATGGCGACGAACCCTGCGATAAATTCGATCAGCGCCTGCATCGCCGATCTCCCTGTCCCGACTGCGTCAGAACTTATGCGCCGAAAACGGCGTTCCGACAATCCGGGGCCACATGAACAAAGCGTCACCATTGACGATCTATGCTCAGCGGTGGAACGGAACGCGCCGGCGCGCGTCCTGTAAAGCTTGAGGCGTACGGCGCCCGCCACGCGAATGGGCCAGAACCAACGCCATGAATGATCTCGGAAACCTCCACAGCCACAGCCTGCTGAAACCGGGCGCCAACTGCTGGCGGGTGGAGACGGCCGACCGGTTCGGCGTGCTGATGGAGAACGCCGCCTATTTCGAGGCCCTGCGCTCGTCCCTGGCCAAGGCGCGCCGCTCGATCGTCATCCTCGGCTGGCAGTTCGACCCGCGCACGCGGCTGGATCCCGAGAGCGCCCACAATGATCACCAGGCCCAGATCGGGCATCAGTTGCGCATGCTGGTGAAGTCGAACCCGGAACTGGACGTGCGGCTGCTGATCTGGAAGTCGCCCCTGCTGATCGCGGCGTCGCAAGGCTTCTATCCTCACAGGGCGCAGGGCTGGTTCCGCAAGCGGATGGTCGAGTTCCGGCTCGATCAGCCCGGGCCCATCGGCGCCTGCCACCATCAGAAGGCGGTCATCATCGACGACGCCGTGGCCTTCTGCGGCGGCGGGGACATCTCGACCGACCGCTGGGATTCCGCGGAGCATCTGGACGGCGACCCGCGGCGTTGCCAGCCGTCGGGCGAAATCCCGTCGCCGCGCCACGAGGTGATGACGGTCATGGACGGCGCCGCCGCCCGGGCCCTGGGCGACCTGGCGCGCGAGCGCTGGTTTCGCTCGACCTGGGAACGGACGGTGCCCGACAATGTCGACAGCGATCCCTGGCCCGACGGCGTCGAGCCCGCCATGCGCGATGTCCCGGTCGCCATCGCCCGCACCGAACCGGCCACGGGCGGCCGGGCAGAGGTGCGCGAGAACGAGGCCCTGCATCTTGACGCCATCCGCGGGGCGAAGAAGCTGATCTATCTCGAGAACCAGTATTTCACCTCGCCCGTCATCGCGACGGCCCTGGCCGAGCGGCTGGCCGAGGAGAACGGGCCCGAGATCGTCCTGGTCTCGACCGGCAGCAGTCCCAGCTGGTTCGACCGCATCACCATGGACACCGCCCGGTCCGAAATCCTCTTCCGGCTGGAGCAGGCCGACCGGCACAACCGCTTCTTCGCCTTCACGCCCTATACGAAGGGCGGCGAGCGGATCATCGTTCACGCCAAGGTCTCGATCTATGACGACGCCGTCCTGCGCGTCGGCTCGACCAATCTGAACAATCGCTCCTTCGGCTTCGACACGGAATGCGACGTCGCGGCCGAACCGCGCGACCAGGCCGGCCGCGACGCCATCCGGCACTTCCGCCACCGGACGATCGGCCACTGGATCGGGATCACGGCGTCGGAGTTCGCGGCCGCCGAGGCGACGGCGGCGACGGTGGGCGAGGCGATCCATCGGTTCGACAACGGCCGGATGCACACCCTCGGCGCCGAGCCCCCGTCGCGCGCCGAGCGGATCATCGCCGAGTTCCAGCTGGGCGATCCGACCTCGACCCGGGACGCCTTCCGCCCATGGAAGCGGCGCACCCGGTCGCACCGGACCCTGCCGCCGCCTAGGATCTGATTTCGAAGTCTATGACCAGGGGCAGATGGTCCGAGGCCATCCGCGCCAGGGGCGAGAACGGCGCCATGACGCGCGTCACCACGACCTCGGGGCTGGTGAAGCAGTGGTCGATCCGGATGGCGGGGAAGCTGGACGGGAAGGTCTTGACCGACGGCCGCAGACCCAGGGTGCGCTGGCAGTCCGCCAGCTTTCCGGCCAAGGCCTGATAGGGGCGCGAGACCGAGGTGGCGTTGAAGTCGCCCGTCAGCAGGGTCGGGCCGGTGCAGTCGGGATGGCCCAGCCAGTCCGGGCCGATCAGGGCCGCCGTCTGAAGCCGCTGCTCGCGCGGGACCAGCCCCAGATGGGTGTTGATGACGTTCAGGGTCGCGCCGTCGAAGTCGATCGCCGCCCACAGGGCCCCGCGGGGCTCCAGACCGGGCACGCCGCGAATGGTGGGCAGGGGGCCTGACTTCACCAGCCGCTCGGGCCGCGAGGTCAGGATGGCGTCGCCGTACTGCTCGGCCTCCACCCGCATGGCGGCGTGGAAGTGGAAGGTCATGGCCAGCTGGTCTGCGATGGACTGGGCCTGATCGACGAAGCCGGTCCGTTTCCGCCCGACGTCCAGCTCCTGCAGGCAGACGATGTCCGGCTCGTGCTCGGCGATGACGCCGGCGATCCGGGCGACGTCCAGCTTGCGGTCGACGCCGACGCAGCGGTGCACATTGTAGGTCAGCAGGCGGGGCATGGAGTCAGAAGCGGGTCCGGCGGGCGTGGGCGTGGGCGGGGGGCAGCCAATACCACATTGAATGCGACACCAACGCGGCGACGCCGATTTGGGTCAGATCACGACCAGCTTGTTCTCGACCTCGTTCCGGTTGCGCGGCGCCGGCGGGAAGTGTTCGGCCAGCACGGCGCCGCAGAGGGCGACCGCGTCGACGAAGCCCCCGGCCGGGTCGCCGCGACGCATGCCCCTGGCCAGGACCTCGACGGCGTCGGCCCAGACGGCCTGATCGACCTTGCTGTGGATGCCTTGGTCCGCGACCACCTCGACCTGATGGTCGCCCAGGGCCGCGAAGATCAGAACCCCGGTCCGCGCCTCGGTGACATGCAGGCCGTGGGCGAGGAACTGCTGCATCGCCGCCTTGCGGACGCGGGTTTGCCGGACGCCGCGCGGGGTGACGATCCGCGACACGGCGGGAATGGAGGTCAGCAGGAAGACGACGAGGAAGACCGTCGCCTGGATCAGGGCGTAGGCGCCCAGCGCCTGACCCACGGTCACGTCGCGCGACGCCAGGTGCGCGGCCTCCCAGCCGCTGCCCAGCCCGGGCACCCAGGCGGCCTCGAAGCCGAACGGGATCAGACCCAGGGGCAGGATCAGGGCCGCCGCCGCAGCCCAGCCCAGCGAGATGTCGCGGTACGCCGAGACGCGCCGCGCCATGACGCAGAAGATTTCGCCGGATGTGCGGGTTTCCGCGTCCCGGATCGCTTCGGCGATGCGGTCGTGCACATCGGGAGTCAGTTTGATCACCATCCGCCCGAAGCGCCTCCGCCGCCGAAACTGCCGCCGCCGCCGCCAAATCCGCCGCCGCCGCCGAAGCCTCCCCCGCCGCCGCCGCGCCCGCTGTTGCGCAGGGCTTCGGACGCGGCCCAGATCAGGACGGGACCAAGCCCGCTGGGCCGTCTGCGTCCCCGACTGCCGCCGATCATCCGGAGCATCAGCATGATGAAGATCATGGCGATGATGACGGCGATGCCGATGGGAGGCGAGGATTTCGGCCGTTCGGCCGCCGCGGCGCGGGCCTCCGCCTCGGCCGGGTCAAGCCGCAGCTGCCTGTCGAGCGCGTCGACGCCCTGTTCGATGCCGCGCTCGTAGAAGCCTTCCTTGAAGGACGGCAGGATGTCGTTCTGGATGATCAGAGTCGACAGGGCGTCGGTCAGGATCCCCTCGAGGCCGTAGCCGACCTCGATCCGGACCTTGCGTTCCTTGGGCGCGATGATCAGCAGAACGCCGTTGTTCTTGCCGGCCTGGCCGATGCCCCAGGCGCGGCCCAGCTGATAGCCGTATTCCTCGATCTCGTAGCCCTGCAGGTCGGGCACGGTCACGACCACCACCTGATCGGTGGTGTCGCGCTCCAGCGCCGCCAGCTTTTCGGTCAGCGCCTGCTCCTTCGCGGGCGAGATCAGGTCGCCGTTGTCGATCACCCGGCCGGTGAGCGGCGGAAACGTCGGCCCCGTCCGGGCGAGCGCCGGGGCGGCGACCAGCCAGACGGCGGCCAGCAGGACCGTCAGAAAGGCGGCGGCCCGGCTGATGACTGTCGCCGGAAGGATGCGGCTCACTGGGCCGTCGGCGCTGCAGGCGGGGCTGCGCCGGGAGCGACGGCGGGCGCGCCGCCGCCGGGCTGCGCAGCCGGGTTCAGGGCGTCGAAATTGACGTTCGGCGCGGTCTGGGCGGCCTCGGTCGCGGTGAACAGCTGCATGGGCTCGGAGCCGCCGTGGATGGTCTTGGCCCAGATCACGGTCGGGAAGGTCCGCAGGCTGGTGTTGTAGTCGCGGACGGCCTCGTTGTAGTCGCGGCGCGACACGGCGATGCGGTTCTCGGTGCCCTCAAGCTGCGACTGCAGGGCGATGAAATTCTGGTTGGACTTGATATCGGGATAGCGTTCCACGACCAGCAGCAGCCGGGACAGCGCCTGCGACAGCTGGCCCTGCGCGGCCTGATAGCGCTGGAAGGCGGCGGGGTCGTTGAGGGTCTCGGGCGTGACGGTCACGCTGGTGGCCGCGGCCCGGGCCTGGATGACCTGGGTCAGGGTGGTGCGTTCGGCGATCGCGGCGCCCTGGACGGTGGCGACCAGGTTGGGGACAAGGTCCGAACGGCGCTGGTACTGCGACTGGACGTCGGCCCAGCGCGCCTTGGCGGCCTCTTCCTTCGTGGGAATGGCGTTGATGCCGCAACCCGCCACAGCCGGCGTCAGGACCACGACGGCGGCGAGGGCCGAAACACGGGGCGAAAACCGGATCATGGATATCTCCTGACAGACCAGATCCCGACTATCGGGGTTGAGCGGCAGCGGTTCAAGCGTCCAGCGGTTCCGGCGTCACGCCGGTCGACCGGCAGGCCGCCGTATAGGTGTTGGCCAGCAGGCAGGCGATGGTCATGGGGCCGACGCCGCCGGGCACAGGGGTGATCTTCCCGGCGACCGCGCGGGCCTCGTCAAAGGCCACGTCGCCGACCACCCGGGTCTTGCCTTCGGCGGCCTTGACCGGGTCGCGGGACGGTACGCGGTTGATGCCGACGTCGATCACGGTCGCGCCCGGCTTGATCCAGTCGCCGCGCACCATCTCGGCGCGACCCACGGCCGCCACCAGAATGTCGGCGGTCCGGCACAGGGCGGGCAGGTCGCGGGTGCGCGAATGGGCGATGGTCACGGTGCAGCTCTCGCCCAGCAGCAACTGGGCCATCGGCTTGCCGACGATGTTCGAGCGGCCGACGATGACGGCGTTCAGCCCCGACAGGTTCCCCAGCTCGGCCTTCAGCAGCATCAGGCAGCCCAGCGGCGTGCAGGGAACCAGGCCCGGCAGGCCCACGGCCAGCCGGCCCGCGTTGACGACGTGGAAGCCGTCGACGTCCTTGTCCGGATCGATGGCGCCCAGCACCGCGCTCGAATCGATGTGAGCGGGCAGGGGCAGCTGCACCAGAATGCCGTGGATGCCGGCATCGGCGTTCAGGGCGGCGATCAGGGCGAGCAGCTCGGCCTGGGTCGTCGCTTCGGACAGGCGGTGAGTGTCCGACCGCATCCCGGCCCGCAGGGTCGTCTCGCCCTTGTTGCGGACGTAGATCTGGCTGGCCGGATCCTCGCCGACGATGACGACCGCCAGTCCCGGGATGACGCCGTGCGCCTGTCCCAGCCGGGCGGAGGCAGCGGCCACCCGGTCGACCAGCCCGGCGGCGAAGGCCTTGCCGTCGATGAGGGTCGCGGATGCGGGATCGACCGTCATGGATATCGGCTCCGGTTGTCTGGGGAAGAGTCGTGCTTGCCGCGATTTACAGAGGGCGCGGTTCGGCGTCTATGATCGCGGGCCGCAACCGGGGGATTTCCATGCGCCGTTACACCATCCTGACCGCTGTCAGCGCCCTGGCGTTGTCGATCGCGGCGCCGGCCCTGGCGCAGACGCCGCTGGCCGTGGGCGGCAGCGTCGAGGGCCAGATCGCCGACGGAGACGCGAACGGTCCGGAGGACGCCTACCGGTACGACAGCTATTCGATCGCCGCTCGCGCGGGCCAGCGGCTGGAGGCGGTGATGCGCTCGGCCGCCTTCGACGCCTATCTGGAGGTCTACGGCCCGGATCAGGATGCGGAGCCGCTGTTCAGCGACGACGACGGCCTGGGCGAAGGCACGGACGCGCGGCTGCGGTTCACGGCGCCCCGGGACGGGGTCTATGTGCTTCGCGCCCGGACGCTGTCGGGGCTGGAAGGCGGCGCCTACACCCTGGCCCTGACCGAACGGCCGCGAGCGCGTCCGGCGCCGCGCCCGGGCCGCATTCGGCCGGGGCAGACCGTGCAAGGCCGGCTGGCCCCGACCGACCCCGATACCGACGAGGGCGGGACCTATGACGCCTTCGCCATCCGCGCCCGCGCCGGCGAGCGATTCGCGATCGATCTGACGTCGGAAGACTTCGACCCGGTCGTGCAGGTCGGGCGGATGGAGAACGGCCTCTTCACCGAACTGGCCATGAACGACGACGGTCCGGACACCGGCCTGAACTCCCGACTGGTCTTCACCGCGCCCGCGGCCGGGGAATACGTCATCCGGACGACGGCGGTGAATGCGGCGGGCGAAGGCGCCTACGCCCTGGCCCTGGCCCAGGGGCCCGAGCCGGCGCCGACCCAGCCCATCGAGATCGGCGCCACCGTCCGCGGCGCGCTGACCGCAACCGACGGCAAGAGCGAGGCCGGCCGGCCCGCCGACGCCTACCGCTTCCCGGGCCGCGAGGGGCAGCGGATCCGCATCGACATGAGTTCGTCGGAGTTCGACACCTATCTGCAGCTGTTCGACGGGAACCGCGCCAGCCTGGCCGAGGACGACGACGGCGGGGCCGAGGGTACGAACTCGCGCCTGACCTTCACCCTGCCGCGCACCGGCGACTATATCGTCGAGGCCCGCTCCTTTTCCGAGGACACCGGCGGCTATGAGCTGACCATCAGCGAGATCGAACCGGAGAAGCCGCCCCAGGCGCTGGCCTTCGGCGAAACCTTCCAGGGCGAGATCGGCGAGGGCGATCCGACCGACGGCGAGGACCGGGGCTACGATTCCTACGGCCTGACCGGGACCGCGGGCCAGCGGATCCAGGGCATCATGCGCTCGGGCGACTTCGACACCTTCCTGCAGATCGGCCGCGCCGGGGCGGAGTTCACGGCCCTGGCGTCCGACGACGACGGACTGGGCGAGGGGACGGATTCCCGGCTGAACTACACCCTGCCCGACGACGGCGACTATGTGATCCGCGCCCTGCCTCTCGAGTCGGACGGCAAGGGCCTGTATTCGCTGGAACTGGTCGACCGGGGGCCGGAGCCCACGCCGGGAAGCCTGCTGGTCGGGGCGACGGCGCGCGGGACCCTGACCGAGACGGACGCCATGGCCGACGACAACAGCTTCTACGACGCCTATCGGGTCACGCTGAAGGAAGACGAGAAGCTGCTGATCACCATGGTGTCCAACGAGGTGGACAGCTTCGTCGTGGTCGGCGACGCCAAGGACGGGGCCTTCGAGGTGCTGGGATCGGACGACGACGGTCTGTCGGACACCCACGCCAAGCTGGAATGGACCGCGCCGGCGGACGGGACCTATGAAATCCGGGCCGGCACCTTCCAGCAGGGCCAGACCGGCGCCTATGCCCTGAACGTCGAGAAAAAGCCCTAGGCCAACGGGTCTCCGGCACAGTGGAGTTCGCCGCGTGACCGACATCACCGCCCGCAAGGACCAGCATCTGGACGTGATCCTGTCCGGCCGGGCGCGACACGGGCTGGACAGCGGCTTCGCCGACGTGCGGTTCGTGCACGAGGCCCTGCCCGATCTGGACCACGGCAAGATCGATCTGGGCGCGGACTTCCTGGGGCGCAGGCTCAAGGCGCCGCTGCTGATCAGCTCCATGACCGGCGGGCCGGCGCGGGCCGAGGCGATCAACGCCCGGCTGGCCGAGGCGGCCCAGCATCTGGGCATCGGCCTGGCGGTCGGGTCGCAGCGGGCGGCGCTGGAGACCGACGGCGCTCCGGGGCTGGACATGGCCCTGCGGCTCAGGGCGCCCGACACGCCGATCCTGGCCAATATCGGCGCGGCCCAGCTGACCCGCGGCTTCGGCGTAGACGAGGCGCGGCGGGTGCTGGACATGGTCGCCGCCGACGCCCTGATCGTGCACCTGAACCCTCTGCAGGAGGCCTGCCAGCCCGAGGGCGACCGCGACTGGTGGGGCGTGGGCGCCGCGCTGGAGGCCCTGGTCAAGGCGCTGGACGCGCCGGTGGTGGTCAAGGAGACGGGCGCGGGCATGTCGGCCGCGACGGCCAGACGCCTGCTGGCCATGGGCGTCGCCGCGGTGGACGTGGCCGGGGCCGGCGGCTCGAACTGGGCCACGGTCGAGGGGGAGCGGGCCGAGGGCGAGGCGGACAAGGCCCATGCCGCCGCCTTCGCCGACTGGGGCATACCGACGGCGCGCTCGATCGCCGAGGTGCGGGCGGCCTGCCCGAAGGCGACCATCATCGGCTCGGGGGGCGTTCGCGACGGCGTCGAGGCGGCCAAGGCCATCCGGCTTGGCGCCGACATGGTCGGTCAGGCGGCGGAGGTGCTGACGGCGGCCACGGTCTCGACCGAGGCGGTGGTGGAGCATTTCCAGACCGTCATCCGTCAGATGCGCACCGTCTGCTTCTGCACCGGTTCCGCCAATCTGACGGCGTTGCGCAAGGCGCCGCTGCAGGGCTGAGCGAGGGGGCGAGAGTCCCGCATCCCCGGCAAAAAATTCTGCGCAAATCCGCAGTCCCGGCGGAACCGGCCGTGGGGATGGAAACCGGGCCTGACGAGGCGGCGCGGCGTGTGGCGGATGATGTCAAAGACCCCGCCCGACGGGCGTTTCAGCCATAGACCATGCGCCTGCGCCAGAAACGGTCGCAGGGGTTGCGGGACGGGGCCGGCGCCGATTTCGAAGGGGCGAGAATAGCGGATTCAGGGGGCGGAAGTAGCGGGTCGGGAGGGGCGGGAGTCTCCATCGCGCGCTCCCCCTTCGTCATCCTCCGGCGAGCGCAGCGAGACCGGGGGACCCAGCGGCGCGCGTGAGCGCGAAACTGTCGGGAGCGCCAGTGATTGACGCATCGGTGTTTCGCCGCCGTCGCGGCGCTGCTGGGTCCCCCGGTCTGCGCCGCTGCGCGGCTTGCCGGAGGATGACGAAAGTCAGGCCGACGGCAGCAGGTCTCCCGCGAAGGCGCGGTAGCGGCCCGCGCGGACGCCGTCGGTGGCCCGGGCGATGTCGGGCGCGAAATAGTGGTCCGAGCCGTAGGCGGCGGCCGCCTCGCGGACGATGGCCCAGACCTTTTCCAGTTCCGGCGAACTCGTCAGCGGTCGGTGGAATTCGATCCCTTGGGCGGCGGCCAGAAGCTCGATGCCGACCACGGCGGCGGTGTTCTCGGCCATGTCCAGCAGGCGGCGCGCGCCGTGGGTGGCCATGGAGACGTGGTCCTCCTGGTTGGCGCTGGTGGGCACGGTGTCGATGCTGCACGGATGGGCCACCATCCGGTTCTCGGCGACGAGGGCGGCCGCCGTGACCTGGGCGATCATGAAGCCGGAGTTCAGGCCGGATTCCTTGACGAGGAAGGCCGGCAGTTCGCTCATCTTGGGATCGACGAGGATGGAGGTGCGGCGCTCGGAGATATTGCCGATCTCGCACAGGGCCATGGCGATCATGTCGGCGGCGAAGGCGACGGGCTCGGCGTGGAAATTGCCGCCCGAGATGACGTCGCCGTCCTCGATGAAGACCAGTGGGTTGTCGGTGACGGCGTTGGCCTCGCGCTCCAGGGTGGCGGCGGCGCTCTTCAGCACGTCCAGCACGGCGCCCATGACCTGGGGCTGGCAGCGCAGGGAGTAGGGGTCCTGGACCTTGTGGCAGTGCTCGCGGTGGCTGTCGCGGATGGCCGAGCCGCTCATCAGGGCGCGCAGGCGGGCGGCGACGGCGATCTGGCCGGGCTGGCCGCGCAGGGCGTGGATGCGGGGGTCGAACGGGGCGTCCGAGCCCTTGAGGGCGTCGACCGACAGGGCGCCGGCCGCGACGCCCGCGGCGAAGACGGCCTCGGCCGCGAACAGGCCGGCGAGGGCGAGGGCGGTCGAGCACTGGGTGCCGTTGAGCAGGGCCAGGCCTTCCTTGGGGCCCAGCACCAGCGGCTTCAGGCCGACGCGGGCGAGGGCGTCCTCGGCGGACAGGGTTTCGCCGTTATGGCGGGCCTCGCCGACGCCGATCAGGACGCACGACATATGGGCCAGGGGCGCGAGGTCGCCCGAGGCGCCGACCGAACCCTTGGACGGGATGCAGGGCAGGACGTCGGCGTTGACCATGGCGATCAGGGCTTCGAGGGTCGCGCGGCGGATGCCCGAGGCGCCCTTCGACAGGCTGGCGATCTTCAGCACCATCAGCAGGCGGGTGACGCGGTCGTCCAGCAGGGCGCCGACGCCGCAGGCGTGGCTGAGGACGAGGTTCTTCTGCAGCGTCTCCAGGTCCCCGGTCGCGATGGAGGTGTTGGCCAGAAGGCCGAAGCCGGTGTTGATCCCGTAGACGGTGCGGCCTTCGGCGACGATGGCGGCGACGACGGCCGCACCCCTGTCGACGGCGGTCCAGGCGGCTGGGGCAAGTTCGACCGTGCACGGACCGTCGAGGACGGCGCGCAGCTGGGCGAGGGTCAGGGGGGATTGGCCGATTTGAATCGTTGTCATGCTTTTTCTCCCTTCTCCCCTCGGGGGAGAAGGTGGGCGGCGGAGCCGCTCGGATGAGGGGGATGTCGAAGCGGTTCGGCATGCTGCCGGATCGCATCGAGAATGATGCTCGGGTTGGTGGCGAAGGCGTTGTTGCGGAAGCGCAGAACCGTGTAGCCGGCGAGGTGCAGGCGTTCGTCTCTCGCCGTATCTTCGGCGTCTCGCAAGTCGTGGATACCGCCATCGAGCTCGATCACAAGTCGGAGCTCAGGACAGAGGAAGTCGACAACGAAGCCCGCTACAGGCGCCTGTCTGCGAAACTTGAGATTCTGAAACTGGCGCCCACGCACCATTGCCCAGAAAATCGACTCGGCGCTCGTCATCTCCGAACGGAGACGGCGCGCCCGGCGTGTCCTGTCCGGCGATTGATGCATGTCGGGCATCCCCCTCATCCGACCCGCTCTGCGGGCCACCTTCTCCCCCGAGGGGAGAAGGATACCACTGGCGATCATGAGAGCGAGGGCAGGTTGAGGCCGTGTTCGCGCGCGGCTTCCTTCGCGATCTCATAGCCCGCGTCGGCGTGGCGCATGACGCCGGTGGCCGGGTCGTTCCAGAGGACGCGTTCGAGGCGTTTCGCAGCTTCCGGCGTGCCGTCGGCGACGATGACCACGCCCGAGTGCTGGGAGTAGCCCATGCCCACGCCGCCGCCGTGATGCAGCGACACCCAGCTGGCGCCCGAGGCCGTGTTCAGCAGGGCGTTCAGCAGGGGCCAGTCGGACACGGCGTCCGAGCCGTCAATCATTGATTCCGTCTCGCGGTTCGGGCTGGCGACCGAGCCGGAGTCGAGATGGTCGCGGCCGATGACGATGGGGCCGCTGAGCTCGCCCGAGGCGACCATGTCGTTGAACATCAGGCCGGCGCGGTGGCGGTCGCCGAGGCCGATCCAGCAGATGCGGGCGGGCAGGCCCTGGAAGGCGATGCGCTCGCCCGCCATGTCCAGCCAGCGGTGCAGGCCGGCGTTGTCGGGGAAGAGCCTTTTCATCGCCGCGTCGGTCTTGCGGATGTCCTCCGGATCGCCGGTCAGGGCGGCCCAGCGGAAGGGACCGATGCCGCGGCAGAACAGCGGGCGGATGTAGGCGGGGACGAAGCCGGGGAAGTCGAAGGCGTTCTTGACGCCCGCGTCGAAGGCGACCTGACGGATGTTGTTGCCGTAGTCGGTGGTCGGAACGCCGGCCGACTGGAAGTCCAGCATGGCCTGGACGTGGACGGCGCAGGAGGCGCGGGCCGCGGCCTCGACGGCGGCGGGGTCGGAGACGCGCTTGTCCTCCCATTCGGCGACGGTCCAGCCCTGCGGCAGGTAGCCGTTGACCAGGTCGTGGGCGCTGGTCTGGTCGGTGACCAGATCGGGCCGGACGCCGCGCCGGACGAGCTCAGGCAGAACATCAGCCGCATTACCCAACAGGCCGACAGATATAGGTTTTCCGTCTGCCTTCGCCTTGTCGAGCAGGGCGAGGGCCTCGTCCAGGCTCTCGGCCATGACGTCGAGGTAGCGGGTGCGCAGGCGCATCTCGATGCGGCTGCGCTGGCATTCGACGGCGAGGCAGGAGGCGCCGGCCATGGTCGCGGCCAGGGGCTGGGCGCCGCCCATGCCGCCGAGGCCGGCGGTCAGGATCCATCGGCCCGACCAGTCGCCGCCATAGTGCTGGCGTCCGGCCTCCATGAAGGTCTCGTATGTGCCCTGAACGATGCCCTGGGTGCCGATGTAGATCCACGAGCCGGCCGTCATCTGGCCGTACATCATCAGGCCCTTGCGATCGAGCTCGTTGAAATGCTCCCAGGTCGCCCATTTGGGGACGAGGTTGGAGTTGGCGATCAGGACGCGCGGGGCGTCGGCGTGGGTGCGGAAGACGCCGACGGGCTTGCCCGACTGGACCAGCAGGGTCTGGTCGGCCTCGAGGTTGCGCAGCTCGCTGACGATGCGGTCGAACGACGGCCAGTCGCGCGCCGCCTTGCCGATGCCGCCGTAGACGACGAGGTCCTCGGGGCGTTCGGCCACCTCGGGATCGAGGTTGTTCATCAGCATGCGCAGCGCCGCCTCGGCGGCCCAGGTCTTCGCCGTCATCTCCAGGCCGCGGGGGCTGCGAATGACGCGGGTGTTCGGGGTCTGTTGAGTCGTCATGGCGGCCTCTCTACGCTGCCATCCCATGACCTTGGAAGACTCAGACGCGCTGGGCTGGCGCAGCGTGGCCGATCTGATCGGCGATCACCCCGACGCGGCGGTGGCGCTGATCGGCGCGGGCCTGAACGAGCGCTCGTTGACGCCGGGCCGCTGCGACCTGGGGCCGAAGGCGTTCCGGACCGTGCTGCCGCGGTTCTCGACCTATGACGTGGAGACCGGCGGGGAGCTGTCGACGCGGGTGCATGACGCGGGGGATGTGGCGCTGAAGGGCGTGTCGCCGGCCGACGCCTTCGTTCCGGTGCGGGATGCGGCGGCGGGGCAGGGGTCGCGGGCGCTGACGGTTCTGGTCGGGGGCAACAACGCCATCACCCGGCCGGGCGTGCAAGCGCTGGGTCTCGACCGGGTCGGGGTGCTGACGCTGGACGCCCATTTCGACCTGCGCGACACGGATCAGGGGCTGACCAACGGCAATCCGATCCAGGCGCTGCTCGAGGACGGGCTGGACGGCCGGCGGATCAGCCAGGTGGGTCTGGCGCCCTTCGCCAATACGAGGCGGGCGCACGAGAAGGCGAAGCGGGCCGGGATTTCGGTGCGGACGGCGCGGGAGTGCCGGGACGAGGGTCTGGCGACCGTGGTCGGCCAGGAGCTGTGGCGGCTGACGGCGCTGTGCGACGTGATCTATGTCGACTTCGACATCGACGTGATCGACCGCAGCCAGTGGCCGGCGTCTCCCGGCGCGCGGCCGGGCGGGGTGTCGGTTCAGGACTTCTTCGACGCCACGCGGGTGATCGGGGCGCATCCGAAGGTGAAGGCGGTGGACCTGACGGAATACGATCCGTCGCTGGAGATCGGGGATCTGGGCTCGCTGACGGCGGGGCGGTGGTTCTGCGAACTGCTGGCGGGGTTCGAGACGCGATGATCCGCGCCGACCGGCTGATCACTGACTGCCGCCTCGCCACCATGGTGGAAGGCGGCCAGCCCTATGGGGCGATCGAGGACGGGGCGATCCTGATCCGCGAGGGGCGCATCGCATGGGTCGGGGGGCGGGCGGATCTGCCGGCGCATGAGGCGGCTGAAACCGACCGGCTGGACGGGCGCTGGGTCACGCCGGGGCTGATCGACTGCCATACGCATCTGGTGTTCGGGGGCGACCGGTCGGGCGAGTTCGAGCAGCGGCTGAACGGCGCGACCTACGAGGAGATCGCGCGGGCCGGGGGCGGCATCGTCTCGACCATGGCGGCGACGCGGGCGGCCTCTGAGGATGAGCTGTACGCGAGCGCGGTCGGGCGGCTGGCGGGACTGAAGGCGACGGGGGTCACCACGGTCGAGATCAAGTCGGGCTATGGGCTGGACCGCGAGACCGAGCTGAAGATGCTGCGCGTCGCGCGGCGGATCGGGCGCGAGGCCGGCGTGCGGGTGCGGACCAGCTATCTGGGCCTGCACGCGGTGCCGCCCGAGCATCGCGCGAACCGGGCCGCCTATGTGGATCTGGCCATCGACGGGATTTTGCCCGCCGCCTGCGCCGAGGGGCTGGTGGATGCGGTCGACGCCTATTGCGAGCCCATAGCGTTCACCGTCGAGGAGACGGCGCGGCTGTTCGACCGGGCGCGGGCGCTGGGCCTGCCGGTCAAGCTGCATGCGGACCAGCTGTCGGACGGCGGCGGAGCGACGCTGGCGGGGCGGTATCGGGCCCTGTCGGCGGACCATGTGGAACACACGACCGAGGCGGGGGTGCGGGCCATGGCCGAGGGGGGCGTGGTCGCGGTGCTGCTGCCCGGGGCCTATCTGATGCTGCGCGAGACGACGCCGCCGCCGATCGATCTGTTCCGGGCGCACGGGGTGGCGATGGCGGTGGCGACGGACTGCAATCCGGGCACCTCGCCGGTGGCCTCGATGACGGCGGCGATCACCCTGGCCTGCGTGCAGTTCCGGCTGACGCCCGAGGAGGCGCTGGCGGGGGCGACCAAGCATGCGGCGCGGGCGCTGGGGCTGTCGGACGAGATCGGGACGCTGGAGGCGGGCAAGGCGGCGGATCTGGCGGTGTGGGACGTCGCCCGGCCGGCCGAGCTGGCCTACTGGCTGGGCAAGCCCCTGCTGGACCGGGTCTATGTCGCGGGGGCGCGGCGGTAGCCGAATCCCTGTACTCTCCGGGCATGAGCCGACGCCCGGACGCCATCGAACGCCTGCTGATCGCCGCCCTGGCGGCGACGACGCTGCTGATGGGCGGGGCGACGCTCATGCTGACCGCGAGCCTGCTCGGCTAGGGCCGCCGGGTGACCCTGGCGGCGAGGTCCGGCCGGGGGCGTTCCAGGGCCGGTTCGGCCATGGCGCCGATGTGGATGAAGCCCGCGATCTGCTCTCCGCCTTCCACGTCGAGGATGTCCTGCGCCTGGGGGTCGTAGCTGTACCAGTCGGTGATCCAGCTGGCCGAATAGCCCAGGGCGTTGGCGGCGTGCTCCAGGTTCATGCAGACGGCGCCGGCGGACAGCTGCTGCTCCCACTCGGGGACCTTCTGGCCTGGGACCGGGGCCGAGACGACCATGATGGTGAGGGGCGGGGCGGTCAGCTTGTTCAGGACGGCCTTCGCCTTGATCGGGTCGGGCTGGATGGCGGCCAGGGGCGTCAGGGCCTCGGCCAGTTCGGCGCGCGTCTGACGGCCCAGCACCACCAGACGCCAGGGGAACAGCTTGCCGTGGTCCGGACTGCGGGCGCCGAGGGTCAGGATCTCCTCGATCTCTTCGGCGGACGGACCCGGTCCGGTCAGGGCCTGGGCCGGGGCCGAGCGGCGGGTCGCCAGTCGGAGCCGGAACTCGTCGGAGGGCGTCGGGAGGGGGAGGGGATCGCCGAGGGCGAAAACCGGCAGGGCGGGACGTGTCATGGGGCTCACATGGCGTCGGCGGTTCGCGAGGTCAAACGCCGTGCGCCGTTGCGGCGCGCGCGGTCCGTCGCCATACGCACGGCATGACCGACTCTCGCGTTGATTTCGACAAGGACCGCCCTCTGCCCGCATGGGACGACGGAAGCGACCGGCCGCCGCCGTGGAGGGACCACGGCTCCAGTCCCCTGTTCGAGAGCCCCTGGCTGCGGCTGACCCGGCACGAGGCGACGGCGCCGACCGGCTTCAAGGCCGACTATGTCGTCATGCGGCCGCGCAATATCTCGGTCGGGGTGCTGCCGGTGCATGAGGACGGGACGGTCACCCTGGTCGGTCAGCAGCGCTTCGCCCTGATGAACTGGTCGTGGGAAATGCCCGAGGGCGGCGCGCCGTTCGACGAGGATCCCATCGAGGGCGCGCGGCGCGAGCTGATGGAGGAGGCCGGGCTGGAGGCGGCTTGCTGGCTGCCCGCCTACAAGGCCGAGATGAGCAATTCGGTCACCGACGAGCGCGCCATGGCCTGGATCGCATGGGGGCTGACGCCGGTTCCGATCGCCCCCGATCCGACCGAGATCATCCGCGTCGCGCGCGTGCCGTTCGGCGATCTGCTGCGCGAGATCAGGACCGGCGCGATACGGGACATGTTCACGGTGGCGACGGCGCTGAGGGCCTACCATATGGCCCGGGAAGGCGAACTGCCGCCCGAACTGGCGAAGGCCATGCTGTCGAGCGTATGATGGCGGCCATGGAGACTCCGATGCCCAAGCTGGAAGTCGTCGCCGCGCGCAGTGAGCCGTGGTCCCTGCTGCGCGCCGCGGCCGAGGAGACCGTGCGCGCCGAGCCGCATCTGGCCTCGCAGCTGAACGCCGTGATCCTGTCGCACAGCGACCTGGCGTCGGCCCTCAGCTTCCAGATCGCGCGCAAGCTGGGCGACAGCGAGCTGGGCGCCATGTCGGTGCGCGAGATCTGCCGCGACGCCTTCGATTCCGATCCGGGCATCGTGGCCTCGGCCGAAGCGGACCTGCAGGCCGTGGCCGAGCGCGATCCGGCGATCAAGACGCTGTTGCAGCCGTTCCTCTACTTCAAGGGCTTCCAGGCCCTGCAGGCGCATCGGGTGGCGCACTGGCTCTGGGGGCAGGGGCGCGAGGCGCTGGCCTTCCACTTCCAGAGCCGCATTTCGGAGCTGTTCCAGGTCGACATCCATCCGGCCGCGCGCATGGGCTCGGGCCTGTTCCTCGATCACGGCACGGGCATCGTCATCGGCGAGACGGCGGTGGTCGGCGACGAGGTGTCGATGCTGCACGCCGTCACCCTGGGCGGCACCGGCGCCGAGCGCGGCGACCGTCACCCCAAGATCGGCAAGGGCGTGCTGCTGGGCGCGGGGGCCAAGGTGCTGGGCAACATCACCATCGGCGACTACGCCAAGGTGGCCTCGGGCTCGGTGGTGCTGAAGGACGTGCCGGCGGGATGCACCGTGGCCGGGGTGCCGGCGCGGCTGGTCAACTGCCCGACCGAGGCCACCCCGGCGCGGACGATGGACCATACGCTGGCGGACATCGTCTACGACTTCGTGATCTGACTCCGTCACCTTCCCATCTGCGATGGCGACGAGACCGTAATCCGGGGTTTCCCTTCGGCGACCGTTTCTCTAGGGTCCGCGGCTTCACGAGTGACTGCCGAGGCCGACCATGAACACCGCCGACATGAAGCGCGTCGAGACGCACCTGAAGCGCACCTTCAACACGGGCGGCATCATCCTGAAGCCGCGCGGCAAGCCCAATGACTCCTGCGAGGTCTATGTCGGTGACGAATTCATCGGCGTCGTCTTCGAGGACGAGGACGAGGCCGGCAGCTTCATGTTCGAAATGGCGATCCTGGCGGAAGACCTGCCGCAGGACTGATGTCTCCGGCGAGCGCCGGATACGAAAAAGCGCCGGTGGAGCGATCCACCGGCGCTTCGTCGTTTCAGGCGACAGCGATCAGTTGTTGCCGAATATGATCCGGCCGAGGGTGGCGAAGAAGCCCTTCTTCTCGGCGGGCTTGGCGGCCGGCTTCGGAGCGGGGGCCGGAGCGGCGGCGGCCGGCTTGGGCGCCGGTGCAGCAGCGGCGGGTTTGGGCGCGGCGGCCGGAGCGGCGGCCGGTTTCGCGGCGGGCTTGGGCGCAGCAGCCGGCTTTGCGGCGGCCTTCGGCGCAACCTTCTTCGCAACGGGCTTGGCGGCGGCCTTCTTCGCAACCGGCTTTTTCACGGCGGCCTTGGGCGCGGCGGCCTTGGCCGGGGCGACCGTTTTGGTCGCGGGCCTGGCGGCGGCTTTCGGCGCAGCCTTCACGGCGGGCTTCGCAGCCGCCTTCGGAGCGGCGGCCTTGGCGGCGGGTTTCGCAGCGGCTTTCGGCGCAGCGCTCGACTTTGTCGCCGGTTTCGGCTTGGAAGCGGCGGCGGCCGTCTTCGGTTTGGCGGCCGTGCTCGACTTGGATGGTGCTTTAGCCATGAATTCCCCGACCCCTCGGTTCAGTTGGTTGATGCTGGCGCAGGAGAGCGCACCAGCGTGCGTCTCGATTCGACATGATAGCGGTGTTTGAGAAATGTCCGAGTCTGCAGTTCAAATAATCGCCAGAGGCCCGCGCGACATCGCCGAAGCGGCCGCCGCATCTCTGGATTCCGATCCCTTGCTGGAGGGTGCGACCTACTCGATCCTCGAGGAAGACGAGGACAGGGGCATTTGGCGGATCGACGCCTTTCCGAATGATGAAGATGACGCGCGCGGCATCGAGGCGCGGCTGAAGGCGCACGACGGCCTGACGGTCGTGGTCGAGAAACTGGCCGACGCCGACTGGCTGGCCATGTCGCTGTCGGGCCTGCCGCCGGTGCGCGCCGGCCGCTTCTTCGTCTACGGCGCCCACGACCAGGGCATCGTGCCGAAGAACACCGTGAACCTGAAGATCGACGCGGGCGCCGCCTTCGGCACCGGCCACCACGGCACGACGGTCGGCTGTCTGATGGCCTTCGACGAACTGCTGAAGAAGGAGCGGTTCGAGCGGGTGCTGGACGTCGGCTGCGGCACGGGCGTGCTGGCCATCGCGGCGGCGAAGACGGGGTCGAAGGTCGCCGTCGGCACCGACATCGACCAGCCCTCGGTTCGCATCGCCAACGAGAACGCGAAACTGAATCAGGCCAACGCCCGCTTCGTCCACGCCTTCGGCCTGAACGACCGCAAGGTGCGGGGGCAGGGGCCCTATGATCTGGTGTTCGCCAACATCCTGGCGCCGCCGCTGGTGAGCCTGTCGCAGGACATCAAGGAGGCGCTGAGCCTGGGCGGCGTCGCCATCCTGTCGGGCCTGCTGCGGACGCAGGAACGGCGGGTGTCGGCGGCCTATCTGTCGCGCGGCTTCATCCTGGAACGGCGCATCCATCGCGACGCCTGGAGCGCCCTGGTTCTGAGGCGAGTGGGTTAACGGCGGAACAGAGGGCAAGCGCAACCGTTCCGGCAGTTCATTGGAGGACTGCCTTGTGACCCAGTACGATCCGAACGACCCCAACAGCGTACCGCCCGGCACGCCGGTCTATACCGAGACCGTGACGACCGTGGACACCGGTCGGCCGGCCTATACCGAAACCGTCGAGACCACGGTGGTGCGCGAAGCCAACAACACCGGCTGGTGGATCGCCGGCATCCTCGGCGGCCTGGTCGTCATCGCGGTGCTGTGGATCCTCTTCGCGCGCGGCGCCGAGCCGCAGACCGACGCCGCCCTGCTGCAGGCCCAGGCCGATGCGGCCGCCGCCCAGGCCCAGGCCGACTCCGCCCTGATCCAGGGCCAGGTCGCCGGCGCCCAGGCCAGCGTCGACATCGCCCGCGCCGACGCCGCCCGCTCGCAGGCCGAGGCCATCCGCGCCGCCAGCGAGGCCCGCGCCGCCGAGGCGCGTTCGTCCTCGCCGGTGATCATCGAACGTCAGGTGCAGGCGCCGGCCCCGGCGCCCTCGAACGGCGTCGCCGTCGTCACCCCGACCGCGCCGCAGAACTGATATCGCGCTCTCCCTCTCCCTCGTGGGGAGGGATGTCGGCGCCCCCGGGTCCGACCAAAGGTCGGCCCGAGGACAGGCTTCGCGACGACAGGGTGGGGGACGCCTGAATTCCCCACCCGGTCGCTGCGCGACCACCCTCCCCATGAAGGGGAGGGAGATGCTATGCGCATTCCATGCGCCAGTCCTTCGACGAAACCACCCATCCGTCCTTCGGGGCGAAGCACCTTCCACGCGTCCGCGCGAAGATGGCCGAGCAGGGCCTCGACGGCCTGCTGGTCCCGCACGAGGATGAGCACCAGAACGAATATCTGCCCGCCGCCAACGACCGGCTGGCCTGGCTGACCGGCTTCACCGGTTCGGCCGGGGCGGGGGTGGTGATGAAGGACCGCGCCGCCGTCTTCGCCGACGGCCGCTACACGGTTCAGGTCCGGGCCCAGGTCGATGCGGACCAGTTCGAAATTCTCGATCTGGATGGCGGCGGGGTGGCCAGCTATCTGGAGCGCGCGCCCCGGGGTTCGGTGATCGGCTACGACCCGCGCCTGCACAGCCCCGACGCCCTGGCGCGGCTGAAGCGGGCGGCGGCCAAGGCCGGGGCCGAGCTGAAGCCGGTCGAACCCAATCCGCTGGACATGGCCTGGGCCGACGAGCGGCCGGAGCAGCCGATGGCGCCGGTCGTGCCGCACGAGGACCGCTACGCCGGGGAGAGCAGCGCCTCCAAGCGCGCCCGCATCGGCGAGGCCGTGGCCAAGGCCGGGGCCGACGCGGCGGTGCTGACGGCGCCGGCGTCGCTGGCCTGGCTGTTCAACATCCGCGGCGGCGACGTGATCCGCACGCCCCTGCCGCTGGGACAGGCGGTGGTGAGGGCGGACGGGACGGCGAAGCTGTTCCTCGATCCGCGCAAGGTGACCAACGAACTGCCCGGCTGGCTGGGCGACGCGGTGACCCTCGAGGCGCCCGAGGCGCTGGACGGGGCCCTGGACGCCCTGGCGGGGCGGAAGGTGCTGGTCGATCCGGGCCAGTCGTCGGCCTGGTATTTCGACCGGCTGACGGCGGCGGGCGCGACGGTGGTGCGCGGCATGGATCCCTGCACCCTGCCGCGGGCGACCAAGAATCCGGTCGAGATCGAGGGGGCGCGTCAGGCCCACATCCGCGACGGCGCGGCCCTGACCCGCTTCCTGCACTGGGTCGATACGGTGGGGCAGCAGACCCTGCCGGACGAACGTCAGGTGGCCGAGGCGCTGGAAGGCTTCCGCGAGGCCACGGGCGCGCTGAAGGACCTGTCGTTCGACACCATCGCCGGGGCCGGGCCGAACGGCGCCCTGCCGCACTACAAGCCGGTGGCGCGGACCATCCGCCGGATGGAGAAGGGCTCGCTGCTGCTGGTGGACGGCGGCGGCCAGTATCTGGACGGAACGACCGACGTGACGCGCACGGTCGCCGTGGGCGAACCGACCGCCGACCAGCGCCGCATGTTCACCCTGGTGCTCAAGGGCCATATCGCCATGGCCGTGGTGCGCTTCCCGGCCGGCACGACGGGGCACCAGCTGGACGTTCTGGCGCGCCTGCCGATGTGGATGGCGGGCCTCGACTACGACCACGGCACCGGCCACGGCGTCGGCTCGTATCTGGGCGTGCACGAGGGGCCGCAGCGGATCGCCAAGGCGGTCAACACCCAGCCGCTGCTGACCGGCATGATCCTGTCCAACGAGCCGGGCTATTACCGCGAGGACCACTGGGGCATCCGCATCGAGACGCTGCAGGTGGTCACCCCGCCCGAGCCCATTCCCGGCGGCGAGCGGCCGATGCACGGCTTCGAACAGCTGACCCTGGCGCCGCTGGACCGCAAGCTGATCGACGTCGATCTGCTGACTGCGGACGAGCGCGCCTATGTCGACGCCTATCACGCCGAGGTGCTGGCCAAGGTCGGGCCGCTGCTCGAAGGAGACGTGCTGGACTGGCTGAAGGCGCAGGCCGCGCCCTTGAAATAAGGCCGAACGGCGCCCATCTCCGGTGGGTCGGCGGCCGGGTCGCCGGCCCCCCACATTTCAAGGAGAGCGCCGTATGAAGACGCGCACGCTGGGCCGTTCGGGTCCTGAAGTTTCGGCCATCGGCCTGGGCTGCATGGGCATGGCCGCCTTCTACGGCCAGGCCTCGGACGAGGGGCAGGCGACGGCGGTGATCCACCGCGCGCTCGACCTGGGCGTCACCTTCTTCGACACAGCCGAGATGTACGGCCCCCACACCAACGAGATCCAGGTCGGCAAGGCGCTGGCCGACCGGCGGGACAGGGCCTTCGTCGCCACCAAATTCGGCATCGGCTACAACGCCGACCGCACGGCCCTCGCTGTCGACGGCTCGCCAGCGAACGTGCGCCGCGCCATCGAGGGCAGCCTGACTCGACTGGGGATGGACCACGTCGATCTCTACTATCTGCACCGCGTCGATCCGAACACGCCGATCGAGGAGACGGTGGGGGCGATGGGCGAGCTGGTGAAGGAGGGGAAGGTCCGCTTCCTCGGCCTGTCGGAGGCTGCGCCCGCGACCCTGCGCCGGGGTCATGCGGAACATCCGATCACGGCCCTGCAGACCGAATATTCGCTGTGGAGCCGCGAGCCCGAGGACGAAATCCTAGCGACGTGCGAGGAACTGGGCATCGGCTTCGTGCCCTACAGCCCGCTGGGCCGGGGCTTCCTGTCGGGCGAGATCAAATCGGTCGACGATCTGGCCGAGGACGACTTCCGCCGCTCCAACCCGCGCTTCCAGGGCGAGAATTTCCAGAAGAACATCGACCTGGTCCACGCCGTGGCGGAGATCGCGGCGGACAAGGGCGTGACGGCGGCGCAGCTGGCCCTCGCCTGGGTGCTGGCCCAGGGGCCGCATCTGGTTCCGATCCCCGGGACCCGCCGCATCCGGACGCTGGAGGACAATGTCGCGGCGGCGGACATCGTGCTGGGCGCCGAGGATCTGGCCCGCATCGAGGCGGTCTTCCCCAAGGGGGCGGCCTCGGGCCATCGCTACGCCGAGGCGGCGCGGGCGGCCCTGAACCGCTAGTCGGTCGGGGGGGCCGGCGCGGGCGCGCGCCCGGTCCCCAGACTGGCGTGGGTCGCGCCGGCCAGGCCGGCGAGGCCGAGATACTCCGGCCCCGACAGGCCGTGGATGATCACCGAGCGGGTGACCCGCCGCGCATTGGCGACGGCCCGCTCGGCCCAGATCGAGAAATCGGCCGCCTCCAGCGGATGCTGGCCGGCCTCGAAGGCGACGCCCTGCAGGCGGACGCCGCGCAGGTCCTCGGGCGTGCGCCCCGGGGGCTCGCGCAGCTTGCCGACGACGATGAGGCAGAAGGGCTTGATCAGGACGGTGACGGCGGCCAGGGCGCTGCCGGGCACGCCCTCGATATTGGTTATCTCGCAGACCAGACCCTTTTCGACCCCCTGGGTCGCGGCCTTGAACCGGTCGATCAGCGGACCGCGCCCGCGCTGGCTGGCCAGGGTGGTGTAGGAGACCGGCAGGAAGAGGGTGGGCTGTTTGGCGTTGCCCTGTTCCGATCGCAGGCGGCTGACGCCGCGGGCGATGGTGGCCAGATCGACCTTCTCGATGTCGGCGGTGGTCAGGTTGCGCAATTCCTGGGGGGTGAGTTCGATCTCGCCCGGCATCTGCAGCACCCGCCGGGCGATGCGGAAGCCGATCTGAGCGAAGGTCTTCAGCTCGAACACCGGCTCCAGGCGGCAGGACACCCGCAGGGTGCGGCCGTCCGCGGCGACGAAGGGGTTCCAGGGGGTCGGCAGGCTGTCGTCCTCGGGCGGGACGACGGGCGGCTCGGTCCGGGCGGCCTCGGCCGCATAGGCGCGGTCGATCTCGGAGGCGAAGATGCGGCCGCCGCTCAGGCTGGTGACTTCCAGCACGTCGGCGGCCTCCGGCGCGGCGCCGCCGAGGAAATGGGTGAGAAGCTCGCGCAGATACCTCAGGCATGACACCTGGGCGCTGAACTTGCCCAGCATCGGCTGGACCACGAGATAGTCGGTCGGCGACACCCGCTGGAAGAAGCCGTCCCCCTCGAGGTGGCGGGTCAGGCTCCGTTCGACGTGGTGGTAGATCTGCTCCTGGCGCGCTTCCCACTTGTCGCCCAGCCGGTCGGCGATGGCGTCCAGGCCGATCAGATTGATGCGGCCTTCCTCCAGCATGCCGGAGCTCTGGAAACGCTCAAGCAACGGGCTGAGTTCGTGGGTGGAGAACCGCTCGACGACCGGGCGGACCTCAGCCCTTTCGGCGACAAGGGTACTGGCCATGTCGCCATTGACGCCGCGTCATGTGATTTATTGATTAAGGTTGTGCGGGGCGGCCCGTCAGATCTTCCTCTTCGCCGCCCGTTCCCGGTTATCGCGCGCTCTAACCTTGGCCATGCGAGAAATCAGTTCGTACGGGACCGGACGGTCCTTGGGGAACTGGACCGCCGATTTGGATACGACATACGCCGAGAGCTCCTCCCTGAAGCCTTCGAAGAAGGGCGGCGGGCAGGACAGGGTGTAGTGGTTGGCGTGGGCCGAGATGTAGAAGATCCAGCCGTCGGCCCTGTACGCCGGGATCTGGTAGCTGATCGCCGGCTCCGCCTCGGGCACGGCCGACAGGATGGCGTCCTGCATCTTCAGCAGGACGGCGCGTTCTTCGTCCGAGCGGGTGGCGAAATAGTCGTCGACAGTGCGGAAATCGGTCTTCGCCATCGCCTCCTCCGTCAGCCGATCAGGGCCAGCCATTCGTCTTCGGTCAGGACCTTGACGCCGTGCTTGAGGGCGTCGGCCATCTTCGATCCCGCGCCGGGGCCGGCCACCAGATAGTCGGTCTTCTTCGACACCGAGCCGGACACCTTGGCCCCGAGGCTTTCGGCGCGGGCCTTGGCCTCGTCGCGGGTGAAGCGTTCCAGTGCGCCGGTGAAGACCACCGTCTTGCCTGCGACGGCGGTGTCGGACTTGGGCTTCTCGGCGTCCTCGATGCGGTCCAGTTCGGCGACCAGGCCGTCGACCATGGCGCGGTTGTGGGTCTCGCGGAAGAAGAGGGCCAGTGCGCGGGCCGCGACCGGGCCGACGCCGGAGACTCCGGCGATCTGGCCGAGGCCCTCGGACGGGCCTTCATTGCGGGCCACCGCAGCCAGACGCACGAGACCCGCCCAATCGTCGGCGAGGCTGGCCAGGCCGCGGCGGGCCGGGGCGGCGAGGCCGGGGAAGGCGAGGGCGATCTTCTGGTCGATCGGCGCCTCGGGCCAGGGATCGGCGGCGGGCGGCGAGGCTTCGGCGAGGGTCGCGACCACCCGGGGCGAGACGGCGTGGGCCTCGTTCAGACGGACCCAGTCTTCGCTGGGGATGCCTTGCGCGGCCGCGAGGCAGGCGGCCTCGAAGGCGGGCCAGGTCTCGAAGGCGCGGGCCAGGACGATGGAGGTCTGTTCGCCGATGTCGCGCACGCCCAGACCATAGATGAAGCGGTCCAGGGCGATGGTGCGGCGGGCGTCGATGCCGGCGACCAGATTGCGCACGCTGGTCTCGCCGTAGCCGTCCTCGGCGCGCAGTGCGTCCAGCTTCTCCGTGTCGCGGGCGAGGCGGAAGATGTCGGCGGGCTGGTTGATCCAGCCGCGCTCGTGGAAGGCGATGATCTGCTTTTCGCCAAGACCTTCAATGTCGAAGGCGCGGCGGCTGCAGAAATGCTTGAGGTGTTCGATGCGCTGGAAGGGGCAGGCCAGTTCGCCGGTGCAGCGGCGCACCACGCTCTCGACGCCCGAGGCGTTGGTCTCCTTCACCAGCGCCGTCTTCAGCGGGCAGATGCAGACGTGCGGGAATTCCCATGGCTCGCCGCGGCGGGAGCGGTCGGGGTCCACGACGCCGAGAATCTGCGGGATGACGTCGCCGGCGCGTTGCAGGGTGACGGTGTCGCCGAGGCGGACGTCCAGCCGGGCGATCTCGTCGGCGTTGTGCAGGGTGGCGTTGCGCACGACCACGCCGCCGACGGTGACGGGGTGCAGCCGGGCGACAGGCGTGTGCGAGCCGGTGCGGCCGACCTGGATGTCGATGTCCTCCAGCACGGTGGTCGCCTGCTGGGCCGGGAATTTGTGGGCGATGGCCCAGCGCGGCGTACGGGCGACGAAGCCGAGCCGCGCCTGCCAGTCCAGCCGGTCGACCTTGTAGACCACGCCGTCGATGTCATAGCCGAGGCCGGCGCGGTCGTGCTGCAGGCCGTCGTACAGGGCCAGAAGGCCGTCCGTATCCTCGACGCGCTGCGACCGCGCGTTCACCTCGAAGCCCCAGCCCTTGAGCGCCTCCAGCGCCCCCGCCTGGGTCTCCGCGAACGGCGCCGAGACCTCGCCCCAGGCATAGGCGAAGAAGCGCAGGGGGCGTTTCGCCGTGATCGCCGGGTCCTTCTGGCGCAGCGATCCGGCCGCGAAATTGCGGGGGTTGGCGTAGGTGCGCGACCCTTCCGCCTCGGCGGCGGCGTTGAAGGCGTCGAAGCCGTCGTTGGAGGCGTAGACCTCGCCCCGCACCTCGATGATGTCGGGCCAGCCCTTGCCCGACAGGGTCTGGGGGATGTCCTTGATGGTGCGCAGATTGGCGGTGACGTCCTCGCCGGTCCGCCCGTCGCCCCGCGTCGCGCCGGTGACCAGCACGCCGTTCTCGTAGCGCAGATTGGCCGACAGGCCGTCGATCTTGGGCTCGGCGACGAAGGCGAGCGGCTCGTCGGCCGACAGCTTGAGGAACCGCCGGATGCGGGCCACGAAGTCGGCGACCTCGGCGCTGTCGAACGCGTTGTCGAGCGACAGCATCGGCACGCCGTGACGCACGGGGGCGAACTGGCTGGAGCCGGCGGCGCCCACGACCTGCGAAGGCGAGGCGGGGCTGGTCAGGTCGGGGAAGCGCTCCTCGATATCCAGCGCGCGGCGCTTCAGGGCGTCATAGTCGGCGTCGGAAATCTCGGGCGCGTCCTGGCGGTGATACAGGGCGTCGTGCCGGGCCAGTTCGGCGGCCAGCCGGTCGAGTTCCTCGCGCGCGGCGGACTCGGTCAGCTGATCGACGGGGGTCTCGGACATGCGCGGCTCGCCTGAAGGAATCCAGCCTCCGTTCTAGCATCGCCCCCGCGCGGGTTTCGAGGGGCGACGGTCGATTGCGCCGACGGAATGACGGCGAGTTAATCTGACAGGACCGCCGCACGCCGTTAGCGTCGCGACGATTCCCAGGAGCCCCCATGCCGCACGCCCGCCTTGTCGCCCTGTCGCCCCTGATGGCGGCGCTGTTCCTGTCGGCCTGCGCGATCCCGAGGGACGAACCCACGACCGTGCAGCCGCCGGCGCCGTCGCCGATGCACGCCCAGCTGCTGGAGGACGTCCGCATCCTGTCCGCCGACGACATGCAGGGCCGCGATACGGGAGCCCCCGGCGGAGAGATGGCGCGCAACTACATCGTCGGACGGCTGGAAGCCTTGGGCGTGGCTCCCCCGCCCATGGGCCGGCTTCAGCCGTGGGAGATGCAGGGCCGCACCCGCGCGGGCCCGAAGACCTTCAACGGCGTCAATGTCATCGGTCTGATCCCCGGCACGCGCGTGACCGACCGCTACATCGTCGTCACCGCCCACTACGACCACGTCGGGGTCAACGCCGAGGGCCAGGTGTTCAACGGCGCCGACGACAACGCCTCGGGCGTCGCCACCATGCTGGCCCTCGCCGCCGAGCTGAAGCGTCAGGCGCCGGACCACAGCGTGCTGATCGTGGCCCTGGACGGCGAGGAGCGCGGTCTGCTGGGCGCCAAACATTTCGTCGAGGCGCCGCCCGTGCCTCTGGCCTCGATCGCCCTGAACCTGAATTTCGACATGACCGCCCGCGCCGAGACCGATGGCAAGCTGTGGGTCACCGGCACCTATCAGAACCCGAACCTGCGCCCGATCCTGGAAGGCATCCAGCCCGACGGCGCCGTCGCCCTGGCCTTCGGCAAGGACACGCCGCAGGACACGGGCGAGGACAATTGGGTCGAGTCCTCGGACCACGCCGCCTTCTACAAGGCGCAGGTGCCGTTCCTGTATCTGGGCGTGAATTACCACCCCGACTATCACCGCCCGTCGGACGATTTCGAGCGCATCACGCCGTCGGTCTTCATCAGCGCGACCCAGCTTTCGATCACCTCGTTCCGCGCCCTGGACGCGGCGCTGGACCGGTAAGGCTCGACACCGGTCGCGGCCCATGCTCGGTGTGCGGGTGGAGGAACCCATGCGCATCAGAACTCTCGCCGTCGTGTTCGCGCTTCTGGCCGCCGCGGCCTGCGACCGGCCCGCCGAACCGGCGGATGCGTCGGCGGCTTCGGCCAACGCGTTCAGCTACGCCTCGACCACGGATCTGTCGGGCTTCTACATGCCGGCCAGCGAGGCGCGGATCGGCAAGTGGGAGCTCGACCACGTCTTCGTCGGCCAGTCCGCCGAATTCCGGGAATGGACCGGCGCCGACCGCGCCGCGACCTTCGCCCCGGTGATGGTGGCGTTCAACGACGCGACCAGCCCCATGACCGAAACCGAGATGGGCGAGACCCGCAGCATCAAGGCCAGGGTCCTGCCGACCCGCTACGCCGTGTCCGACGACCGGATCGAGTTCGAGGGAGCCTCGCCCGAGATCGGCGCCGTGCGCTTCGAAGGCCGGATCGATCAGGGGGCCCTGGCGACCGCGCGGCGCAACCTCGGCGACGACGGCGTGGTCGTGACCGGAACCCTGACCGCCGCCGGCCAGACGGTGCGCGACGTCAAACTGCGCTGGTGGATGGGCGACTGACGGCTCAGCCGCCGTTGCGGATATCCAGCTTCAGTCCCATGGCTTCGGCCAGGGCCTTGCCGCGCCGCCGCGTCTGTTCGCCCAGCAGGACGTCGGCGTAGCCGTCGGAGGCGGTCAGGACGAGCGTCTCGTCCTTCACCGCGGCGTGGGCGTTGGCCAGCAGCTGCGGCGCCCGGCCGGACAGGTCGCAGGCCAGCCGGATCGCCAGCCCCAGCGTCCGCGCCGCCAACAGCTGTTCCTCGGTGAGCAGGCGAGCCACCGTCTTCGGCTCGGGCGTCGCCGCAGGGCCGCCGTAGCGGGCGTTGACCGCGGTCGCCAGCCAAGCCCGCTCGGCATGGCTCTGACCGGGGACCGGGGCGCGCAGCACCTGGTCGAAGGCCAGTTCCACCCGGTGGTCCGGATGCAGCCGGGCCCCGAGGTCGGCCAGACGGCAGGCGGCGTCGGCCAGGATGTCGTCGCGGGCCTTGCCGAAGGTCACGGGCATGGCGGCCAGCAGGGGTGCGATCCAGCCCTTCAGGGCGCCGGGCAGGGTGGGGGAGATGCCTTGCCGCGCGCCGAGGGCCGACGAGCCGGCCAGCAGGGGATCGGCGGCGGCGATATCGGGCTCCAGCGCCTCGTACAACAGGCCTTCGCGCACGCCCCAGGCCGAGACCACGATGCGTTTCAGGCCCAGCCGGTGAACCAGGCCCTCCATCACCAGGGCGGCGTGGGGCAGGGTCTCGGACCGCTTCTTCGAAACGCCGGGCCATTTTTCCAGAGAGGCCTTCGACGCCCGCGCCACGAGGCCGGCGGTGGCCAGGACCTCGTCCGCGTTCATCGCATACTGGTGCACGATGCGCAGCGGATAGGCGTTCATCTCCATATGGACCTGGGCCAGGGTTCGCCAGGCGCCGCCGACGGCGTAGAGGGTGTCGGCCTTGAAATCGGCGGCGGGCTTCAGCCGCCTGGCGATCGCCTCGCGCAGGCGGTCGGCGTCGAACTCGCCCTCGTCAGCGAAGGAGAAGGGGCCCAGGGGCAGGGTCACACCGCGCTCGACCTTGCCGCCCGCCAGACGCACCAGCTCCAGGCTGGACCCGCCCAGATCGCCGGCGACGCCGTCGGCGTCGGGAATGCCGGCCAGGACGCCGAGGGCGGCGTAGCGGGCCTCTTCCTCGCCGGACAGGACGCGGATCTGCAGACCTGTTTCGGCGGCCACCCTGTCGCAGAAGGTCTGGCCGTCCGCGGCCTCGCGCACGGCCGCGGTCGCCGCGACGAACACCAGGGCGGGGCGCACGCCCTCGATCACGGCGGCGAACCGCTTGAGCGCCGTCAGGGCCTGGGCCGCGCCCTCGACGGACAGCTGGCCGGTGGCGGCCAGATCGCGGCCCAGACCGGCCAGGACCTTTTCGTTGAACACGGTCCAGATGGCGCGCCCTTCCAGCCGGTACAGGACCAGGCGGACCGAGTTGGAGCCGATGTCGATGGCCGCGACGTCGCGCGGCGCGCCGATGGCCGACATAAGGGCCTCGGGCATCAGCGCTTCTTCCGCGAGGGCTCGTAGCTGAGCTGGCCGGGCAGGGTCTTCACCTTGCGGCCGCGTCCCGACAGGCTGGGGTTGGTCATGAAGTATTTGTGGGCCGAGAAGGGCCGCTCCGGATCGGCCGGCTGGACCCGCTGATAGGCCCCGTCGGCGGCCAGCACCCAGCTCTGGGCGTCGTCCTTCAGATTGGCGACCATGATCTGGTCCAGCACCTGGTCATGCACGGTCGCGTTCAGCACGGGGGTCATAAGCTCGACCCGGCGGTCAAGGTTCCGGTTCATCCAGTCGGCGGAGGAAATGAACACCTTCGCCTTGTTGTGCGGCAGGTCGCGGCCGTTGGCGAAGGCGACGATGCGGGCGTGCTCGAGGAAGCGGCCGACGATCGACTTGACCCGGATGTTTTCGCTGAGGCCGGGCACGCCGGGGCGCAGGCAGCAGATGCCGCGGATCACCAGTTCGATGCGCACGCCCCACTGGCTGGCGCGGTACAGGGCGTCGATGACTTCCGGGTCGACGAGCGAGTTCATCTTGGCCCAGATGGCGGCGGGCTTGCCCTGGGCCGCCGCCGTCATCTCCTTGCCGATCAGATCGATCAGGGTGGTCTTCATGTTCAGCGGCGAGACGACCAGCGCCTCCAGCTCGTCGGGCTGGGCGTAGCCGGTGATGTAGTTGAACACCCGCGAGGCGTCGCGGCCCAGCATGGGGTCGCAGGAGAACAGGCTCAGGTCGGTGTAAACCCGCGCCGTGACCGGGTGATAGTTGCCGGTGCCGAAGTGGCAGTAGGTCCGCAGGGCCTCGCCCTCGCGGCGGACGACGACGCTGAGCTTGGCGTGGGTCTTCCATTCGACGAAGCCGAAGACGACGTGGACGCCCGCCCGCTCCATGGCCCGGGCCCAGCGCAGATTGGCCTCCTCGTCGAAGCGCGCCTTGATCTCGACCAGGGCGGTGACGTTCTTGCCGTTCTCGGCCGCCTCGATCAGGGCGGCGACGATGGGGCTGTCCTTGGAGGTGCGGTACAGGGTCTGCTTGATGGCGATGACGTTGGGATCGCGCGCGGCCTGTCGCAGGAACTGGACCACCACGTCGAAGCTCTCGAACGGGTGGTGGATCAGCATGTCCTTCTCGCGGACCGCCGCGAAGATGTCGCCGCCGTTGTCGCGCACCCTCTCGGGATAGCGCGGCTCGTAGCCCTTGAACTTCAGGTCGGGGTGGCCGGAGGGGATCAGGTCGGCGACCTGGGCCAGGCCCAGCATGCCGGCGACCAGGACGATGTCCTGCGGGGCGGCGTCCAGCTCGTTGGTGATGAAGGTGCGCAGGTCGTCCGGCATGGACGCCTCGATCTTGATGCGCACGACCGAGCCCAGGCGGCGCTGCTTCAGCGCCTCCTCGAACTCCATCACCAGATCCTCGGCCTCTTCCTCGATCTCGATGTCGCTGTCGCGGATCAGGCGGAAGACGCCCCGCTCCAGCACGTCGCAGCCGGGGAACAGGTGGTCGATGAACAGGGTCAGCAGGTTTTCCAGGCTGATGTAGCGCTTCTTGCCCGGTGTGGATCGGCCGTCGGTGGCCAGGGGCCAGAACCGCTTCACCTGCGTCGGCACGGGCACCAGGGCGTAGAGGGTGCGGTTGTCAGAGCGGCGCTTGAGCTTCAGCGCCAGCGAGAAGCCGAGGTTGGGCAGGAAGGGGAAGGGGTGGGCCGGGTCGATCGCCATGGGCGTCAGCACGGCGAACAGCTGGTTCAGGAATTCGGGCTCCAGCCGTTCGCGCTCGGTCTTGGTGATCTGGCCGGCGTCGACGACGTCGATGCCCGCGACCCTCAGTTCCTTGCGCAGCTTGCGCCAGCGGCGCTGCTGCTCGGCCATCAGGGCGCCGGCGGCGATATTGACCTTGTCCAGCTGCTCGGCGGGCGTCAGGCCGTCGGAGGACAGCACCCGCACCCGCTCGCGGACCTGGCCCTTCAGCCCGGCCACGCGGGTCATGAAGAACTCGTCCAGATTATTGGCCGAGATCGACAGGAAGCGCAGCCGCTCCAGCAGGGGGTGGGCGGGGTTTGCGGCCTCTTCCAGCACCCGGCCGTTGAAGGCCAGCCATGAGATTTCGCGGTTGAAGAAGCGCGTGGGCGAGGCCATCAGCTCTTCGGACAGGTGCAGCTGGGGGGCGCGGGAAGAGGGGACTTCCTCGCCGCGTGTCTTGTCGCTGATCGCCGCGTCGGTCATGCGCCGGTTCTGGCGCGTCGCGCGCGCCGCCGCAACCTCAGTTCCGCACAGCAAGACGCCGCCCGACCTCGCGATCGGACGGCGCTTGTTCCGTAGCCTGACGAACTACCAGCGCCAGGCGTCGTAGATGACGTCGATGATGTAGCCGTCGTAGGCGTCGATCAGATAGATGTGGTTGTCCACCAGCACCCAGCGCGTGCCCTCGGGCGGATAGCCCAGGCCGTAGGTGCGCCAGTCGTTGAGCTGGTAGCGCCAGAAGATCGACGGCAGGTACTGGCCCTCGTAATAGCGCTGGCCCCAGTAGTTCCGCGGCACCTGGTAGTAGCCGTAGCCCGGCGCGAAATAGAAGCCGATGCGCAGGCCGTTGTAGCCCCGGAAGCGCCGGTCGTGGCGCCACCAGTCGGAACGGTGGCTGCGGTTCCAGTCGCGGCGCCAGGCGTTGCTGTCGAAGCGCTGGCGGAACTCGCGATACTCGTTCCGGTCCCGGCGGTCGCCCCTTCGGTCGCCGCGGTTGTCGTTGCGGCCATCCCACTGGCCGTCACGGCGACCATCGCGGTCGCCCTGACCGTTGCGGCCGTCGCCGCGTCCCCACTGGCCGTCACGGCGGCCGTCCCGGCCGTCCCGGTCGCCCTGACCCGTCTGGCCGTCCTGGCCGTTGCGACGGTTCTGGCGGGCTTCCCGGGCGCGGGCGTCCAGTATGTCCTGATGGTTGCGGAACAGCGGCTGGTTCGGATCGCGGGGCTGCTCGGTCCGGGGTCCGTCCGGGCGGTTCTCGCGGCGTTCCTGGCGCTGCTCCTGCCGGTTCTGGCGATCCTCGGCGGCGCGGGCGTCGCGGATGTCCTGATGGTTGCGGAACAGGGGCTGGTTCGGATCGCGCGCAGGCTGCGACCCGCTGGTTTCCTGCCGGTTTTCACGCCGTTCCTGCCGCTGTTCGCGGTTCTCGGTCGGCTGGGGGCGTTCTTCGCGGCGTTCTTCCCGGCGCTCCTGCCGGCTTTCCTGCCGTTCCTCGCGGCTCGGACGCGGAGCCTCGGCCCGGTCGCCGCGTTCCTCGCCGCCGTTCTGACGGGCGGCGCCGCGCCGTCCCCCGGAGGGTTCGCCGTCCTGGGCCAGGGCCGTGAGCGGCGCGGCTGCGGGCACGGCGAAGGCCGCCACGGCCGCGGCCATCATGAGTGAGCGTTTCATTCTCGTATTCTTCCCCGCACGTCCCTGTCAGACGGCTTGATTGAAAGGTCGCGCCTTGTCGATGAACCGTCACTGAACGGCCAAGGTCGTCAGGTTAATTTTCGGACATGAAAGCGCCCCGCCGACCGAAATCCGCGGGGCGCCCTTCACGCGCTGTCCGGGGCCTAGAAGGCTCCGTAAAGCACGCTGGCGATCAGGCCGGTGGCGATGGCGACCAGGACGATGTCATTGCCGGCGTGGACGTAGCGGTAGCCGCGCGGCGCGGGCCGCAGGCCGTAGACGTACGGATCGCGGACGTAATAGCCGCGGTAGGCCGGCGGCAGATAGCCGCCGCGGGTCCAGCGGTGGTTGTAGTAGCGCGGCTCGACCCGATAGTAGCCGTAGCTGGGGGCGTACCAGTAGCCGCTGCGGGCCCCGCGATAGTCGCGGAAGTCGTCGCGGCCGCGCCACCAGTCGCGATTGTTCCGGTCCCAGCGCTGGTCGCGGCGGAAATCCTGCCGGTCGTCGCGGCGCTCGGCGCGATAGTCGCGGCGATCGTCCCGGCGATCCTCGCGGTAGTCGCGACGGCTGTCGTATTCGCCATTACGCCAGTCGCGACGATCGTCCCGGCGCTCGCGTCGATAGTCCTGCCGGTCGTCGCGCCGGTCCTCGCGGTATTCGCGGCGGTTCTCGCGGCGGTCGCCCCGGCTCTGGGCTTCAGCGGCCAGCGGCGCGGCGGTGGCCAGCACCAGCCCCAGCACGGCGGCCTTGGTGAAGCGGTTCATGATCGTCTCTCCAACGTGGGCGGAATGGTTTACCGCCATTAATCATTCGCCCACGCTCCGCCCGGCGCGATGAACCCGTCCTGAACGTGGTTGTCAGGTTCGCTGTTGTGCGCGACGGCCTGGACGCCCACCTGTGGCGTCGCCGTTTCAGGAGCGCCGCATGCCCCGTCCGATCGAACTCTGGTACTGGCCCACGCCCAACGGCTGGAAGGTTTCCATCGTCCTGGAGGAGATGGGCCTGCCCTATGAGATGAAGCCGGTGAACATCGGCGCGGGCGAGCAGTTCGCTCCGGCCTTCCAGGCCATCAGCCCGAACGGCCGGATGCCGGCGATCATCGATCCGGACGGGCCGGACGGCCGGCCGCTGTCGATCTTCGAGTCCGGGGCCATCCTGCAATACCTCGGGGTGAAGTCCGGGAAATTCTATCCGCAGGACCCGCGCGGCAAGGCCGAGGTGGACTAGTGGCTGTTCTGGCAGGTCGGGGTCTGGGACCGATGGCGGGCCAGACGCACCACTTCCGCCAGTACGCCCCGGCGATCATCAAGGACCAGCGCCACATCGCCTATGGCGTCCGCCGCTACACCGACGAAACCCACCGGCTTTACGGCGTTCTGGACCGAAGACTGGCCGACCGTGACTTTTTGGCCGGCGATTATTCCATCGCCGACATGGCCAGCTGGCCGTGGATCCTGCCCGACCATCAGGGGCAGAATCTGGACGAGTTTCCGCACCTGTCTGCGTGGATTAAGCGAGTGGGCGAACGCCCCGGCGTCATCGCCGGCCGGGCGCTGGGCGAGGCGCTGCGGGGAAATCTGGCCGCTTCGGGCAAGTCGGCCGAGGCGGCGCGCAAGGTCCTGTTCGGCCAGCGGGCCCGGTGACGCTTCGTTAGGCGGTATGACCGGGATGTTTACGAGAGATTTCAGAGATCTGAATCGCAAGTAAAGTATTCGTTTCCGCTTTACAGAAACGTCCCGCGGACCGTTTCGCTGTTAACTTTAACTTCAAACCACGGGTATTTGATCGTTGTCAGAGGGCAGGGCCAGAACGGCTCCGAACCCGGGAGACAACGGTGATGAACGCGCAAGAAATGGCGCCGGAAGTCGATCAGGAGCAGGGCCTGCCCCTGCCCACCGCCGACATGAGCGGCGATGATCTGTTCCGGCTCGGCATGATGTATTCGAGCGGCCAGGGCGGTTGCCCGATGGACCGCGTCTCGGCCCACATGATCTTCAACCTCGCCGCCATGAAGGGCAGCATCGAAGCGCGCGTCTACCGCCGCGAGATGAGCCAGGAGATGGAGCAGGACGAAATCGCCGAGGCCCAGAAGGCGGCCCGACGCTGGATCGACGCAGGCGTGGTCTCGCTGGCCGCCTAGGCCCGCAGCTGATCAAGACCCGGATGAACCTGTACGGTTCCGAACCGTTCAGCTTCCATGCTGGGCAATTTCCTTCTCGACGCGCTCGATCCCGACGACCTGGCGCGACTGCGGCCCCACCTCAGCCGGATCGACCTGCGGCCGGGCGACATCATCTTTTCGCCCGAGGACGAGGTGACCCAGGTCTGGTTTCCGCTGGGCGGCCTGCTGTCGATCATATCGGTGCTTATCGACGGCTCCCAGGTGGAGAGTTCCGTCGTCGGGCGTGAAAGCGCAGTCGGCTTCGTCGAGGCCTGCGGCGGCGGGATCAGCCACTCCCTCATCATATCCCAACTGGGCGGACCGGCCCTGCGCGCGCCCGCGGCCCGCTATCGCGAGGCCTTCAACGAGAGCATCCAGCTTCGGAAGGCCGTCAATCAGCATATCGAATTGCTTCTGGCCGAGGCGCGGCAGGAGATCGCCTGCCACGGGGCGCACCAACCCCGCCCGCGACTGGCCCGCTGGCTGCTGGTTTGTCTGGACAAGGCAGGCTCCAAGGAAATCCAGATGACGCAGGAGTTCCTGGCCACCATGGTCGCCACCCAGCGATCGACCATTTCCGCTATCGCCAGCCAGATGCAGGCCGAAGGCCTGATCCGGTACTCCCGCGGCAAGATCTCCATTCGCGACGCCGCCGGTCTCGAGCGCCAGGCTTGCGAATGCTATGCGACCATGAAGAATTTCCGCCGCGTGATGGGCCAGCCGGGCGCGGGGCCCACGCGGGTCGAGCCGCGCGATCGCGACGAGCCAGCCGACCGGAGCGCTGGACGGGACGTTTCGCTCTAGAAGCTCTGGTACTGGCCGCCGATCGCGTAGCTGAAGCCGATGGGCAGGGCGGCCCGGAACTGGCTGACCCAGTCGGCGACCTCGCCCAGCACGGTCTTGGGCACATAGATGATGTCGCCGCGCCGCAGGGCGACGATCTCCCGGTCGTTGGGACGCAGGTCCACCGCCCGCAGCATGCGCGTGCCGCCCGGTCCGCGGCGCACCAGCGCGACCTGGTCGCGCTTGGCCGAGGGCAGGAAGCCGCCGGCCTGGATGATCGCCTGCCATGCGTCGATGTCGCCGTTCATGTCGTAGACGCCGGGCAGCCGCACCTCGCCGTCGACCCAAACCCGGATCGGTCCCGCCGTCTTCAGCGTCACCTCGACCACGGGGCGGCGCAGCTGGCTGGCGTAGGCGGCCGAGGCGTCGGCCTCCAGCTGGGCGATCGTCCGGTCCGCCGCCATGATCTGGCCGACCAGCGGCAGGGAGATGCGGCCGTCCGGGCCGATCTTCTGGGTGCGGGTCAGTTCGACGGCGGTCGGGGTGGCGATCTCGATCTCGTCCCCGGGATAAAGGACGTATTGCGGCTCGGCGTCGCTCCAGTCGGCGAAGCCGATGTCGCGGAAGGATTCCTTCGGCACGGTCTGGATGCGGGCGCCGTAGGGCGAGATCGGCGCCCGCCGCGCGTCTGCATCGCCCGCGCAACCGGCCAGCGCGGCGCCGCCGACCCCGGCAAGGCCCAGCAGCATCAGGCGGCGGTCGATGGACATGAGGACTGATTCCAGAAAGCGACGATGAGGGCAGGGTCGGCGCTTATGGGTAACCAGTGGTTAACGCCGGTGGCCCAAGGCTTGGACCGTCAGTCCTGTTCGATGGAATCAGTCCGCCCGCATGCGTACGACGGCCTACACCACAGTCCGCCCGCGGTACGGCTTCCTCGATGTCGTCGGCCTGCTGTTCCGCGAACTGCTGCTGATGGTCGTGGTCTTCCTGGCCGTCTTCGCCATCGGCGCGGCGGCGGTGCTGACGCTGAAGAAATCCTACACCGCCACGGCCAGCGTCTACGCCGGCGCCGGATCGGAATACGTCTATCAGCCGCGCGTCGGCGCCATCGAGCGCAGCCAGCCGCTGGAGGCCGACGCCGTGGCCCGGTCCGAGGCCGCCATCCTGAACAGTCTCGAGGTCAAGCGCCGCGCCGTCCGGGCCGTCGGCGCCGACACCGTGCTGGGCCCTGACGCCTCGGGCACGGCGGCGGAGAAGGAGGCCTCGGCGCTGAAGGTTCTGGACTCCAGCCTGGGCGTCGGCACCACGGCCGGCAGCGCCATCATCTCGGTGTCCTACAAGTCCGACGATCCGGTGCGCGCGGCCCAGGTGCTGAACGCCGTCGTCGACCAGTATCTGGTCCAGCGCCGCGTGGTGTTCCGCGACCGGACCACCCCGGCCATCGCCCAGCAGCGCGAGGCCTTCGAGGGCGATCTGGCGAGGGCGGACGAGGCCTACGCCGCCTTCATGCGGTCCAACGACATCGGCGACTTCGCCACCGCCAAGGCGACCCTGGCCGCGACCTATCAGACCACCTACGCCGAGGCCCTGTCGCTGCGGGCGCAGCTGAACCAGGCCAGCCAGCGGCTGGCGACCCTGGAGGCCCAGCTGGCGCAGCAGCCCGCCGAGGTGGTCCTGCAGCAGGACCTGAACATCTCGGCCCAGGACCAGATCCTGCAACTGCGCACCCAGCGCGAGGCCCTGCTGTCGCGCTATACGCCCGACGCCCAGCCGGTGAAGGACATCGAGCAGCAGATCGCCGACCTCCAGGCCTATGTCGCCACGGGCACGACCGTCGGGCCCAAGGAGGTCCGCACGGGCCCCAGCGTCATCTTCACCGAGATCGAGACCGCCCGCATCACCGCCGCCGCCGACCGCGACGGTCTGGCGGCCCGTCTGGCCGTCGCCAACGGCCAGCTGGACCAGATCCGCTCGCGCCAGGCCGAGCTGACGCGGCTGGAATCGACCAACGCCAACCTGGCCGGCAATCGCGAGGTCCTGACCGCCAACATCCGCGACTTCCAGCAGCGCGAGAGCGCCGCCCGCGCCGACAGCGCCCTGGTCGCGGCCGGGGCCGACAACGTCACCGTCATCGAGCGCGCCGAGGCGCCGACGAGGGGCAGCAGCCTGAAGGCGCCGCTGCTGGCCGTCATCTTCCTGTTCGCCGCCTTCACCGCCCTGTGCGTCGGCCTGCTGCGCATCTTCACGCGCAAGGGCTATGTCACCCCGGCCTCGACCGGCCGGACGCTGGAAATGCCCGTCCTTGCGGTCGCGCCGATGAAGGCCGCCCGGTGATCCCGCAAGCCATGGTAGCGTAGGGACCTGTAGCCGGGCGCGTAGCGATTCGATGGTCGATCTGACATCCGAAATGGCGGCTCTCTGGGCCGCGCTGGGGCCGGCGCCGGGCCATCGCGGCCGCGTGGTGCAGATCGCCGCCGCCAACTCGGGCGAGGGCGTCTCGACCGTCGCCCGCGAATACGCCCGCCTCGCCGCCGTCCGCGCCCGCCGCCCCGTCTGGCTGGTCGACGCCGACCTTTCGCAGCAGGGCCAGATGGAGGCCGTGGCCGGCCAGCAGGACCGCTTCGGCGTCCTCGGCAAGGCCGCCATCGCCACACCCGACGGTTCGATCTTCTTCGCCGTGACGCCCCGCCTGATGGACCGGGCCGGCAAGCCCGTGCATCCGGCCCGCCTGCTGGTCGCCCGGCCCTGCCTCGGCGGGCGGCTGTGGGTCACCAAATTCGCCGCCGAGCATCTGCGCTCGGGCCAGCGCGCCGAGGCCGTGGCCGACGCCCGCTACTGGGACGCCCTGCGCAAGCACGCCGACACGGTGGTGATCGACGCCCCCGCAGCGGACCGCAGCGACATGGCCATCACCCTGGCCCCCTTCGTCGACTCCACCGTGCTGGTGGTCGCCGCCGAAAGCACGGCGGCCAATGAACCGCTGATGCTGCGCGACGAGATCGAGGCGGTGGGCGGCAAGATCGCGGGCGTTGTGGTCAACCGCTCGACCTACAGCCCGCCGGCCTTCCTGAAACGGCTGACGGGCTAGGCGGCGTCCAGCCGGGCCAGTTCGCGCGCGCCGTAGAAATGCGGCTCGAACCCCCGGGTCCAGAACACCTTGCCCAGGCCCCGCGCGGCGCGGTCGTACATCTCGGCGCGTCCGGGCCGGGCCGCGAGGGTCAGGGCCGCCGCCGCCGCGCCCCAGACCACGGCCTGGGCCGCGCCGATCAGCATCCAGCGGGCCACGCCGGGCCAGTTCCTCGCCGCCGCCGCCGTCTGGCTGGGCCCCTGACCGTAGGCGAAGGCGCGGGCGAGGGCGTATTTCAGCGTCGCCCGATGCGCCGGCGCGAACTCCTCGACCCGGGCGTCCGCCGCCCAGCCGAACCGGCCGCCGCGCGCCGCCAGGGCCGCGAACAGGGCGTCGTCCTCGCCGCCCGCCTGATCGGCGGCCACATTGAACGGGGCCGGGCCGGGCAGGGCGGTGGAACGCAGCAGCAGGGAGTTGCCGCAGCCGTAGGGTTGGGCGATCAGCCCCGTGCGCTCGGGCCCGTCGCGGCCGAAGAAGCGCTCCAGCCAGGCCTTCAGCCAGGGCTCGGCGTCCGGAGCCCGGCCGGTGATCGGGCCGAAGACGGCGTCGGCGCCGGTCTCCTCCTGCGCCTTCAGCAGGGCCCCCAACCATCCGGGCGACGCGGCCTCGTCGTCGTCGAGGAAGGCGATCAGCGGGGCGGTCGTCGCCGACAGGCCGGCGTTCCGGGCCGTGGCCACGCCGGGCGTCGGCGCATGGCGATAGACGACGGGCCAGGGCGAGAAGGCGCGCAGATCGTCGGTCAGGGTCTCCGCCGACCCCCGCGGGTCGTTGTCGACGACCACGATCTCGGCCACCCGGTCGGCCACGCCGGTCTGCACGAACAGCGACCGCAGGGCCCGCTCCAGGCTCCCGGGCCGGCGCAGGGTCGGAACGATGATCGCGACGTCGGCCATCACACCGCATCCGCATAAAGGGCCGCCCGGTACAGGCGCAGGGAGAAGGCCCGCGTCGCGACGGGCAGCCAGTCGGCCTCCGCGCCCCGGCGCATGGCGCGCCGCAGGAGCGGCAGACCCGGCAGCCGCTTCAGCAGCTTCGCCGCCCGGTAGCTGGGGTAGGCTGCGACCACCTCGGGGTGCCGCTGGACCATCCGCCCGAAATTGGGGGCCGACTGCTCGTACTTGCCGGCCAGGGCCGCGACCGTGTCCAGGCCCATGTGGGTGGCGGGATTGTCGACGTGGACGACGGCGAACCGGCGCGCCACCCGCATGGCCCATTCCACATCCTCCCAGCCCCAGCCGGTGAAGCCGGGGTCGAAGGCCTCGGACTCGAAGACGTCGCGGCGGACCAGCAGGTTGGAGGTGTAGACGTATTTCTCGGGCTGTTTCGCCCGCTCGGCGCAGGGCACGCACTCCGACTTCGCCGCCATGGCGCGATGGACCTGGAAGCGGGCGTCGCTCGGGGCCTGCAGCAGGGAGAAGCCGCCGAAGGCCACGGCGGGATCGCTGTCGGCGACCAGCGCCGCCCAGTCGCGCAGGAAGTTCGCATGGTCGGGCCGCATGTCGCTGTCGAGGAACAGCAGGGAGCCGCCTCGCGCCGCGCCCGCCAGCCGGTTGCGCCCGATGGCCCGGCCTTCATTGGCGGGCAGGGTGATCAGGCGGACGGGCAGGGCCATGGCGTCGATCTGCGCCGTCAGCCGCCGCGTCAGGGCCGCATCGGCGGTGCCGTCGTCCAGGACCACGATCTCGACCGCGCCCCCGAGCGAAGCCGCTTCCATCTCCAGCGCCGCGAGCAGTTCGTTCGGATCGTCGCGCAGGAAGGGGGTCAGCACCGACAGGGCCGGGCGCGCCGCGGTCCAGGCGCGGTTGTCATGGATGTCGGCCCGGGCGGTCACGCCGTCGCTCCCCGCGCCCGAAACTGCGTCAGCAGCCGCAGGGCCACGTCGCGCACGCCCGCCGCATTCAGCGTCAGGGCCGCGGCCGCATAGACGATCCCGCCGACCGAGGCGTCCAGCACCAGTTCGGGGAAGCCTCCGAAGGCGGGCAGGCGCGAGACGACCAGCGCCATGATCGCGGTCGCCACGCCGCAGCGGATCAGGCTCTCCCACGGGATGGGCAGGGCCACGACCCGGCGTCCGATCATCATGGTCGCGATCAGGCCGAGGCCGAAGCTGGCTGCCGTCGCCCAGGCCGCGCCCATCAGGCCGAAGCGCGGGACCAGGATCAGATTGAGGACGACGTTGGCGATCGCCGGAATCGCCATGGCGATCAGCAGCCGCTGCGTCTTCTTGCCGAGGGTGAAGGCCTGGCCGAAATAATAGGCCGTCAGTCCGAACAGCAGGGCCGACAGGGCGATCCAGGGCGTCACCCCGGCGGCTGCGGCGCGCAGTTCCTCGCCGATCAGCAGTTCGGCCAGCGGCCGCGCCACCAGCGCCACCCCCGCCGCCGCCGGCAGGCCGATCAGCAGGAAGGTCGACAACTGCTCGCGCGCGGCCTCCTTCAGCCGCTCCAGCCCGCCGCGCTCAAGCGCCATGACCAGCGCCGGCTGGCCGGCCGAGCCCAGCCACAGGAACAGGACGTCGAGAGTGCGGTTCGCGATCGAATAGCTGGCGTGATAGGCGCCGACCGCCGCCTCGTCCATGAACAGGGCCAGCAGGAACCGGTCGGTCGAGGACAGGACGACCGTCAGGGCCAGCGAGGCCGCGATCGGATAGCCGTACAGGGCGTAGGCGCGCACCCGCTCCGGCTCGAAGGCGCCGCCCCGGGCCTGTCTCATCTCGCCGGGCAGGACGAAGGGCAGGGCGGCCAGGGGCGCGAGGCCCAGACCCAGCAGGGGCGCGGCGCCGCCGGCCCCGATCAGGGCGAAGGCCACGCCGATGGCCAGGCCGCCGATGGCCACCGCCATGTCGAGACCCGCGGCCTTGCCGACCTCTCCGGCGGCGCGGAACCGTTCCTGGCCCAGCTTGACCAGACAGCGCGCCGGGGCGCCGGCGAGACCGGCGAACAGGGCCAGTTTGAACAGGGGATCGAACGGGAACAGCCAGACCGCGACGCTCGCCACGACCAGGAAGCCGGCGCTCAGGGCGAAGGCGGTGCGGTACAGGCTGGCGAAATGGCCCCAGGTCTCGGCCCCCGGCGACTGGGCCGCCCAGAACCGCGCCATGGCCGCCTCCAGCCAGCTGAACACGGCCACATGGGCCAGGGTCATGACCGAGAAGGCCAGGGCGTAGCGGCCGAACTCCTCCGCGCTCAGCAGACGGGTGAACAGGACGATGGCCAGAAAGCCGACCACGCCCTGCACGATATTGGCGGGCAGATACCCCCAGACGCCGCGCCAGAACATCAGCGTACCGCCGCGCGGTCGCCCAGCAGCACCGGCACGGTCACGGCCATGATCCACACGTCCAGCCAGAAGGACTGGCGCTCGACATAGTCGATGTCCAGCTGCACCCGGCGGCGCACGTCCTGGGCGGTGTGCAGCGGCCCGCGCGAGCCGTGGATGGCGGCCCAGCCGGTCATGCCGGGCTTGATGCGGTGACGATGGGCGTATTCCGCCACCAGACGGGCGCTCTCGACATGGCCGGTCTTCATGCCGATGGCGTGCGGCCGCGGCCCGACCAGCGACATCTCGCCGGTGATCACGTTCAGCAGCTGCGGCAGTTCGTCGAGACTGGTCTTGCGGATGAATTTGCCGACGCGGGTGATGCGGTCGTCGTCATGGGTGACCTGCCGGCTGGCCGTGGCGTCGGCGGACTCCTGCCTCATCGAGCGGAATTTCCACACCACGATTTCCTCGTGATTGAAGCCGTGCCGGCGCTGGCGGAAGAAGATCGGCCCCGGGCTGTCCAGCCGGATGGCCAGGGCGACCGCGGCCATGACCGGCGCCAGCAGCACCGTCGCCGTCAGGCCGAGAATAAGGTCCTGCAGCCGCTTGTTGAAGGCGCGGCGGTCGTCGTCCAGCGGGCCCTGGACATCCGCCAGCGGGGCGGCCGCCAGCCGGTTCAGCGCCGTGCGCGTCTCGGCCTCGTCCCTGGGCTCGACGACAAGGCTGACTTCATTGGGCAGGGTCCGCAGCCGGGCGTTGAGGTCGCGCACCCGCGCCTCGGCCCTGGGGTCGATGGCGAGGACGACCCGGTCGACATAGGGCGTCATCTTGTGGGTCAGAAGGTCGTCGGCCGTGCCCAGCACCGGCACGCCCTCGATCGCCCGCGGGCTGCGCGCCAGCCGGTCGTCGAAGATGCCCAGCACATTCAGGTCGCGCCGCTTCAGGGCCTCGCGGATCAGGGCCTCGGCGTGACGCGTCGCCCCGACCAGCACGATATTGGGCGTCAGGGCCCCCGACGCCCGCCACCGCGCGACGATGTCGCTCCAGCCCATGTGCAGGGCGTTCAGCATGACCATCACCAGCCCGGTCCAGACCAGATAGGCCGTCCACTGGGCGCCGGCGCCCCGCATCACCCAGCCCGAGACCATGGCGACCAGCGATCCCGCCAGCACGATCCCGGCCACGGAGGCCAGATGCAGCGCCGCCTTCTGACCCCGCGCGAAACGATAGCGCCCCAGGGACCGCAGCAGGCCGAGAATGGTCAGGGCGCCGAGGGCGAAGGGCAGGACCTCGGACAGCGGAGCGTGCAGCAGGGGGCCGGGCGCGGCGGCCCAGGCGCTCAGCAGGGTGACGGCGGTCACGGCCAGCACGTCCAGCGCGCGGAAATAATGGGCGGCCAGCCGCGAGGCGTGTCTCTGGCGGGCGTTGCGCCATACATCGGGGCGGAAGGGGCCGCGGCGCGCGGCGCCTTCGGGCGCGCCCACGTCGGCCGATGCGGCCAGCGCCTGAAGCGCGGATGCGTCCATGCTCTCCGGCCCGGACAGGTCGGCGTCGAACAGGGGGCGGCGTGTTGCGGCGTCGGTCATGGGGCTCGCGCGGGGTTCCCGGCCACCTTGCACGCCCGCTCTCACTGTCCCGTTAACGCACAGGCGCGCGCGTCCCCCGTTGCGTCCGTCCGCGCGCTCGGCTAATCACGCCGCCTGCCGGAGACGTGGCCGAGTGGCTGAAGGCAACGGTTTGCTAAATCGTCGTACCCTGTAAGGGGTACCCAGGGTTCGAATCCCTGCGTCTCCGCCAGACCTTCCCGCCACCGAAAGGTTTGCGGTCGAAATGGTAATGTCACCCATCAAAGCGCCCATCTATGCTGATCGCATGATCGTGCGCTCTTCGAGAATCTTAGGGGGTGGGGTGCATTTGCGCTCAAGTTGGATGCCCACGAAAAAATATTTCGAGGGCCGAGGCTCGGTAGGATCGGCGAGTGTCCGTTTCTGACTCGTTGCGGACGCTGAAAAGGTCCGCTTGCCGCGCCCGCGTCCTCGTCCGATCCTCGACGAGATTCGGATCACGAACGAAAAGGTCGCCGGTGTGGGTGAGATCAATCTATCCCGAGAAGTGCGGGACGCTTTAGCAGCGCTCGATCTCGCGGAGATTGATCGTTTGATCAACAAGGCCGTCAGGGACGAAACCACGACTGAGCTACGCCGCGCGCTGTCGCGTTGCGGCTCCGTTCTTGAACAAAAGCTGCACTATTTCGAGAAATCGCTGGAGGCGCATCGCAAGGCGAAAGCACCTCGCAAGAGAGAGCAGACGGGCTATGACGTCAGCAAGGACGCGTCCGATTTGAGATGGGCGGTAGCTGCGATGCGCGATCGGATGGAGACCGAGCGCAAGAACGGCGAACTCTTCTACGTGGACGACGGGATCTTCTGGCCGCGGATGTTCACGCCGATCCTGAGCGTTCGCGTCGGCTATCGCTGGCGAACGTCGGTCGAGGAGGAATGGAAATTCGGCGCCATTACCTTCACTCACCGAGCAGATACCCGACCAAACCTTCTGTTCCCACCGCCAAGAAGGAAACCAAGCCCTGCGCAAGAACGAGCGGAGTTGCAAAAGACGCTGGCTATGCACTGGGAGCACCTGATGCGCCTCAGCTTGTGGGCGGTCCGCGAATATTTCGAAGCGGGGCGTGATGGAGGACATATCCCGGAGACGTTCGAGGCGGTACCAGACAGCCACTCCCGGTGTCTTAACAACTTCAGTTGCGACTTCTGGGGCCCACGCGAGTCAAGACCATCCGGCGGGAGGCTTGCTCAGGAATGAAGGTCGACGATACAGCGCGCGACAGCCGGGCCGGCGATCAGTTCCACTATCTGTGGGCCGCCCGGCGCTGTCTCGGGCTGCTGGCTCCGATGGACAATCTGGTCGCTGTCACCGTCGAGGGCGGCTCGCTCGAGGAGGGCGAGGCGTCGCACGCCGTCGGCGAGCAGGTCATCGATGTCGGCGAATACTATGGCTCCGAGCGACTGCGCGAAGCCGAGCGGGTTCGCTATCTTCAGCTGAAGCATTCGACCCGCCGCAGGACCACCCCTTGGAAACCCTCCGAGCTGGCCCACACGCTCGCCGGTTTCGCCGAAAAGTTCGCCGAGCTGCCGGCCGGGATCGATCCCGGCCGGTTCACCTATGAGTTCGTGTCCAACCGGCCGGTGCCCGAGACTATTAAGGCTGCGGTATCGGCCCTGGGGAGGGGGGGAGAGATGGCCGCAAACGCCGCGCTCGCCGCCAAGCTGGTCGGCTACACAGGCCTGAAGGAAGCCCGTGCGCGCGCCTTCTACGCTCGGGTGCGGTTCCTGACCGACGAGCCGGACTTCATCATCCAGAGGGCGCTGCTAATCCGAGACGCGGCGGCGTTTTTGAACGAGACCGACCGGGACGCGACGACCGTCCTCAAGGACCTCGTCTCGGCCGTCGCCTCGGGAGAGTTGAAGGACAAGCGGTCGATCCGGCGCGAGGACATCCTGCTGCGCTGGGGGGTGACGGAGGACGATCTGCTTCCGGCGTGCAGCCGCATCGAACCGATCGCCAACCGTGTTCCCCGCGCCCAGTACGTCCAGCTGGCCGCCGACGTGGCGGCTGCGGCCGCGCCGGTTTTGATCCATGCGCCCGCCGGCGTCGGCAAGACCGTCTTCTCCCTATGCTTGGGCGACATGATGCCGGCCGGGTCTGTGACCCTGACCTATGACTGCTACGGTGGCGGCAAGGACGATAACTATCGCCAGCGCAGCAAGAGCCGGCACCTCCTGTCCGACGCCCTGGTGCAGATGGCCAACGAACTGGCCGGTCAGGGCCTGTGTCCGCCGCTGATCCCCATCGGCCATCTTCAAGACCGCCCCCTGCTGCGCGCCTTCTGGAGCCGGCTGTCCCAGGCCGTCGACACGGTTCGCGCCCGCTCGCCCGAGGCGCTCGTCTGTCTGGTTTTCGACGCCGTCGACAACGCGGAGATGGCGGCGGCGGAGTTCCAGGACGGCCGGTCGTTCGCGTACAGCCTTCTGCGCGAGACGGTGCCGGATGGCGTTCGCATCGTGACCCTGTGTCGTCCCGAGCGGCGCGCTTTGCTCAGCCCGCCGGCCAACGTCGTCCAGCGGCCGCTCAAACCGTTTGACCTCGACGAGACCCGGGCTCACCTGCGGACGCGATACCCTTCGGCCACCGACCATGACGGCAGCGAGTTCCATCGCCTGTCCTCGCGCAATCCCCGGGTCCAGGCCAACGCCCTGGCGCTTGGCCTGCCGCTGTCCGACATGCTGCGGACGCTGGGACCCGATCCCACGACCGTGGACGCCATCATTGCGCGCCAGCTGGAAACGGCGCTGGCGGTCCAGAAGGACAGCGCCGGCCACGAGCCGGCGGCCTTGGACCGCCTGTGTGCGGCCATCGCCGTGCTGCGACCGCTCATTCCCATCGGCTTCCTGTCGGAGCTCTCAGGGCTGACCCCGGAGGCGATCGTCAGCTTCGCCACAGAGTTCGCCGGCGGGCGGCCGCTGATGGTCGTGGGAGACGCGGCGCTCCAGTTCCGGGACGAGCCGGTCGAGGACTGGTTCCGGCGCCAGTATCGGCCCACCTCGAAGGATCTCCGGCCCTTCATCGCCGTTCTCAAGCCGCATGCGGCGACCAGCGCCTATGTCGCCAGCAATCTTCCGGGCCTCATGCTGGAGGCCGACCAGTTCGACGAGCTGGTGGAAATGACGCTGCAGGCGACGAACTTGCCCGCGGCCAAAGGCAGCCAGAAACGCGAGATCGACGTCCAGCGGCTGACCTTCGCCTTGCGCGCCGCGATCCGCCTAAAGCGCTGGCCTGAGGCGATCAAGCTGGCCCTGCGGGCGGGGGAGGAGAACGCTGGCGAAAAGCGCGAACAGGAGCTGTTCCAGGATCAGTATGACATCACCGCGCGGTTCATCGACGCCGAGCTGATTCAGGACGCTGTCGCCAAGCGGCGCATCTCCCGGAAGTGGAACGGAGCCCGCCACGCCTATGAGGCGGCGGTCCTCTCAGGATCGCCGGCCTTGCTCCCCGACGCGCGGTCGCGGCTTCGCATGAGCGACGGCTGGCTGCGGGCGCGGCTGGACCTGCCGGCGGAGGACCGGGGTCGACGGGAGCTGCAGGTCATCGACCTCTCGCCCCGCGTTTTCGCCCTGTTCAACATCGCGGGACCGCGCGGCGCGGTCGGCGAAATCATGCGGTGGCGGCCGCCGGCCGTTCAGCTGGAGCTGGCGCGGACCTTCGCCCGGACCCTGGTGGATCACGGACGCTGGACGGATCTCGACGATGTGCTCGCACTCGCCGCCGAAAAGCGTGTGGGCCCGATCCTGGCCGCCGGCATCGAGGAGCTGGCGGTCGTCGGCCGCTGGCCTTCGGCCGAGGTTGCGCGCCGCGCCTGGGCGCTGGGCTTGGGAGAAAAGGCGATTCCCCGCAATCCGGAAGGCTATGGCGCAGACTTGGCGGTGGGGAACGTGCTGTCCGTGGCCGAGGCGGCGATTTTCCACGGTGTGGTGCCCCACGCCGAGATCGCCGCCCGCCTCAAACGGCGCTTTCCCGGCAAACCCGACCGACTGATCGGGTCGCGCCACAGCGAAGGCCGAGGCCCGGGTCTGCGCTACTGGTGCCTGAGGGCGGCGCTGGAGGGCAGAGACCTCCAGCCCAGGGACGTCGCGCCCGAGCAGCTGCGCAAGGAATGGACGCCCAAGACGCCTCATTCGGGCGAATCCAGCGACCTGCGGGACTTCAAACGCATCGTCGGCGCCCTCCTGCCGTGGTGGAAGCTGCGCGCGGCGCAAATCGTCGCCTTGGGCCGGGGCGAAGCGCTGAATCTCGCCCCGCTGATCGACGCCGCCCTGCAGGAATCCAACGCCAGAAAGGAGCACTACGAGGAGGTTGGCTACGACATCGACGATCAGATCGCGGGCGTCTGGTTCGGCCTCCTGTGTCGCGGCCGGCAGACGTCCGGCTCCGAGACGTTCGCCGCCTGGCACGCCGGCAAGGGCCGCCCCCTGTTCGCCCCCACCCATATCCGTCTGGCCCGTCTGGCCGCCCGCACGCCCGGCTTCGAGCCTCTGGCGTTCGCCCACGCCGAAGAGGCCAGCCGGGCCTTCGCCAGCGACCCCCTGTCGACCGCCGAGGCCCGTCTTTCGGCCAATATCGACATCTGTCGCGCCCTCCTCGCCCATAGCGAGCCGGAGGCGCGAGCCTTTTTCGACGAAGCGTCGGAGATGGCCGTGCATGTGGGGGACGAGGCTTACAGCCGCTGGTCCGCGCTCACGGCCCTGGCGAACGCCTCGGACGGGGCCCCGGCGTCCGATGCGGAACGGCAGGCCGTCGCCGGCAAGTTCGCCCGCTGCGCCGAGTTCGCGCGCGAGCACCTCGACAAGCATTTCAGCGCCGTGGCCGCGATGCGAAGCCTGACGGCGCTCTCGGCGGCCGCGGCGGTGGCGACCCTGTCGCGCTGGGTCGACCGCGACCTCGGCTATTTCGGCGAGCAGCTTCCGGGTCTGATCGAAGCCCTGCTGGAGAAAGGGCTGTTGTCCGGGGCGACCGCCAGCGCCTTCATCGGCTTCCAGGGAGACTGGACTTGGCCGCGCTTGGTGGAGGCCGCCCATCGCGACGTCCACGGGGCGATCCGACCGTTTGTCGTCGCCCGCCTCAGTCACTACCTCGGACTGTCTCCCGTCGGCGCGGGCGAATGGGCCGAGATGAAAGGCTCGTTCCCCGAGAGCGCCGCTTTCAGCCGCCTCGTCGGCGCCAATCTCACGGCGCGTCGACGCTCGGAGCGCGAGGCGATAACGCCGGACCGCGTGGCCCTTCCACGCAGACCTCGGCCCGCGACGCGGGCCTGGAGCCGGGCGTTCGCCGGCTTGGACCTGACGTCTGCGGCCGGCCTGGCCGAGGCCCGTCAGCGGGCGTCCGCCAGCGGTCTGTCAGGCTCGGAGACCTTCTGGGCGCAAGTCATTCGGCGCGCGCCCGCCGGACGCGAGGCCGACGTTTTGGAGGCGATCGTCGAATTGGCGCCGGAGGCGATGGACCTGCGCGCGATCCTCCCGGCCGTGCCGGAAGCCTGGCGCGAGCGCCGGGCGGTGAAGCTCGCCCTCAAGGCCTTGGTGGACGTCGTGGTGCGCAAGGACTGGCGCTTCGTGACCCGGGGTCATCGCTGGGATCTGATCCCCCTCGACCGGATGACGGCCGTCGGTCTGACCCGGTCCGAGATCTTCCAGGCCGCGGTCGAAGGCGCAGGAAGCGAGGGCGAGTTTGGCGGACCGGACCATATCTTCGGCTTGGTGGATCTGATGGCGTCGCTGGCGACGCCGGCCGAGACCCTCGCGGCGCTGGACTTCGGCCTGGATCGCATGAGCGCCTCCATTCCCCAGGCCTTCGGCGAGATCTGGACCCCCGACCGCCTCGCGCCCGACGACGTGGAGACCTGTCTCGCGGGCCTGCTCTGGGTCACCTTGGGCTCCCCAAGGACTGTGCGGCGCTGGGAGGCCGCCCATGTGGTGCGCGCCTTGCTGGGCCAGGGCTCGGGTCGCGTGGTCGAGCAGCTCGCGGTGTTCGAGGCAGGCGCATCGCCGGCGCTCTTCCTGTCACTCGATCTGCCGTTCTACGATCTCCACGCGCGCCAATGGTGGCTGCACGCCGTGGCCAGCACGGCCGTGCGCACCCCCGACCGTATCGCCTTCCTCGCCCCCCGCCTCAGGGCGCTCGCCGTTCGCAGCCACCCTCATCTGATCATGCGTGAGCTGGCGGCCCGGTCGCTTCTCGCCCTCGACGCCGCCGGCGTCGCGCCGTTGGCGACGGATGAACGCGAGGCGCTGCGCACTATCAATGAGTCGCGCCTTGCGCCCGTGGCCAGCAAGGGCTGGGCCGACCCCTACGACCGCGACGGCAAAACCCGGTTCTACATTCCCTATGAGTTCGGCAAGGCCGAGCTGACGTCGCTGGCCAATTGCTTCGTCGCGTCCAAGCCCGGCGTCTCGGCCGCCGTGGAGACGGTCATCCGCGAACAGTGGGCCATCGCGTTCGACGGTTCCTGGAAGGACGAGCCGCGCAAGGACCACCGCGCGCTTCGCGACGGCCGGCGCAGACGGGGCGAGGATGTCGCCCACAGCTATTCCGACTATCTCGCCATGCACGCCACGATTACGGTCGGCGGCCTCTGGCTTGAAGCCCGGCCGACACGCGTGCGGGACTACGATGGCGACGGCGTTTCCTACTGGTGCGAGCGCTATCTGCCCACCCGACCCGACGGCCTGTGGCTGGCCGATCTTCGCCGTCCCGCACCGCCTAGCCGCAGGCCGCCGGCGAAAGACGCTGACTGGCGATGGAGCGTCTCGCGGGCGGACCTGCTTGACGCCGTGGTCGGAAGCGAAATCACGGTGTGGGGCAGCTGGTCGGACCGGCTCGGCGACGCCGAGGAAGACGTCCAGGTTCGCAGCGCACTGATTTGCGCGGGGTCCCCCGTCGCCCTGCTCGCCGCGGCCCAGACCGCTGGCGAGCCGTGGGACTGCCCCTTGCCGCGCTCTGGCGACCCTGATTGGGAAGTCGAAGAGCCCGACTTTCACCTGGCGGGCTGGGTTGCGGAGCGGGACCGCGACACCGGGGCGGACCGCGAGGACCCCTGGGCCGCAGAGATGAGCTATCCGCCGCCGTGGCCGGACGCACGGACCGTGCGCCGCCTGCAGTTACAGCCCGAACTCTCACAGGGCTGCTTCGTCGATCGAAAGGGACGCGCGATCTTTCGATCCCTTATCTGGTCCTCGGCGCCGGACTATCGCGGCGAACAGTTAGGGCCCCGAGGGTATCGCCTTGCGGTCCCCAAGCGACAGCTGCCGAAACTTCTGAAGCGGTTGAAAGCGGACCTGATAATCAGCGTCTCAATGGGGCGCGAGCGGCGACGCTACGACTCGGCCCGCCAGATCGCCGACCATGAGATCGAGCACGCCGATCCCTATTTCCTCCACCTGCTGGTGATCCGCGATGGACAGTTCCACACCCTCTGACGCAGTGATCGAGCTGGGCAAACGCATCGTCGCCGAGGTCGGCATCGGCGTGGATGAGCGCGACACCTTGGGGCGCTGGATGGCGCACGACATCGCCCGGAGGATCACCGACGCCGAGACGCTGACGGGGCCCGAAGTCGCTGCGGCCCGGGACGCCTGTGCGGCCGCGATCCTGAAACTTTGGGAGCACCGCGCGGTCTTCCCCCGGAACAAGCGGCCCTTCGCCAGCGTCGAGCCGGCGCTGGCGATCCTCGACCGGCTCGATCCCAAGAACCCGGCCAATCGCTACTTCCCGCCGCCGCGCGGCCCGGGACCCCGAGACGAGTGGCTTGAGACCGCCACCGCTGTCGATCGGGCGGCGCGAGCCATCCTGCGCGCCTGCGCCCGCCTGGCGGTCGAGGCGGACGGCGGCCGCGCCTCCGACTTCGTTAGGCTGGCAGCCAGAGCAGGCCTTGACCGCGATCCGGACGTCGACTTCGTCCGTATCCTCCGCTTCTCCGACGAAGACGAAGAAGGAACTGATCAAGGCACTAGGCAAAGGGCCGATGAGCGGGACGCTCTCAATACTTTCACAAGAGCCGTAAAGAAAATCCGCAAGGCGTTGACTGCTGATGAGGCCGCAGCAGTCTTAGGGAGCCGGAGCGACTAATCGCCAATGGACTTCGAGGCTTCTTGGCGCCGATGAGGTAAGGTGATCCCGCGAATGACCGCGCAATACCAGTCGGGCAGGCCGGCTAGTTCGCAAGTCAGCGCCCTGAGCGCCCCGCAACGGCGCGCTTAACAAAGGTGGCTTTTAGGCCTTATCCCAATGTCCGCCTTTGCGCTGCGCCGGTGCTGCAGTCGCTATCGGCGCGAACGTCCGCGGTGGGTGGACAGCGCTCATCGGCGCGGATCAGATCGCGGACCCTAAGCCGCGTGTCGAACTTTCTGTATCGCTCGCCCTTGAAGCGGAGCAGGGCGCTGCCTAGCTCTAGCGTAAGGCGGGAAACCGCCAACGATCTAGCCGAAGCGTTTTCCCGGTTTACCAGCGAGGCTAGAAGCAAACAAACCGGGGCGCGGCCTTACGTCTCTACTCGGCTACCGTAAGGGTACGAGACGCGGTGGAGGATACAGGTTGACCCTGTTGTTCGCTATCGAAGCCAGCCAGCCGGACGGAACGATGTTCCGCATGGCCTTCGGGTGCAGTTTGCTCCCGCTGGTTTCGTGGATTATCGGCATCGCCCGACTGTTCTGACGAAGGAAGCCGTCTCGGGAAACCGGGGCGGCTTTTTCGCTGACCGCCTTATCCTGGAAGCGCCATGTCCGACGAGCCCCTGATCCTCGCCACCCTCCAATACGAAGGCCGCGAGCTTATCCATAACGACCTCATTAGTTCCGCATTCCACTTGAAGGAGCGGATTGAGACGGCGCGCGCGACCGGCGACATGAAGGGCATCGGTCTCGATATTATGGCCGCCGTCACGATGACCGCGTTCGCCTACGAGGCCTACCTCAACTTTATCGGCTTCACCGTCATCAGTGACTTCGTGGAGTATCAGGCGGGGTGGAAGAAGCGCGAGCAGATCATGAAACAGCTGGGCATCGATTGGCAGAAGGACGTACGGCCGTTCTCAACCATCGACCGTTTGATGGAGGTCCGCGACACGATGGCTCACGGAAAGCCACGGCTCGTACAGGACGAGTGGGAAGCCATCGGCACCCACTCTCAGCTCGAAGAGCAGATCCGAAATTTCCGCACAGGCATCGAAGCCGTGGTGAACTACGAGCTCCTGAAGGATGCGTACGAAGATGTGGAGCAGGTGTGGCGCCTGATGCTTCAGGCGGCCAAGATTGAGGTGTTCGAGACCCTGGATGGAGGCATGAGCGGCATCACGTTCAAGGGGTTCGTAGACCCAAAGGCGTAGTCGTGCACGACTGACCGTCCGCGGCGGGACATGGCGTCAATCATGGTTTACTGATCGCGTCCCGCGAGGGTGCTCACGCATTCGCCCCACTGGTTGGCCTGTTCATCCGTCAGCAGGACCGGGAAGGTCGTCGGCATGGAGCCACCCTCCATGGTGTAGGCGACGTCGAACTGGCCTTCGTTAGACATGCGCGCGAGGGCGTTCATCGTCTCGGCGCCGGTGAAGTCATAGACGAAGAGTCGGAAGTTCGGGTCTTCCGCCTCGATGTTGGCCTGCTGCTCCGACAGGTTGGTCTTGTAGCCGTTCACCAGATAGGCATTTGCTGGAGGACGCCAGCCACCATTCTCGACGGCCAAAACGCCGAGCTTCATCCCGATGAAGACGCGGCTTTGATCAGGCCAGTTGTAGAAGGTGATGCTTCCCGACACGGCGACCGGCTGACCTCGGAATAGGCCGTGTCCTGGACGTAGGCGTCGAAACTGGCCTCACAGGCGAAGTGAACACCGTCCCTGAACTTCGGGCTGACGACCACCGTTTCGGTGTGGGCTTGAGATTGGAGCGTGAGGATCGCGAGGGCGGTGGCCAGCATGGTCTTATCTTGGTCAGTGCGGTGTGATGGCGGCTTGGCCTTTGAACTCTTCGATCTGGCCGCATTGGAGGAGGTAGCTGCCTTCTCGCATCGGCCGACAGCCCTTCATGCATTCAAACCATGGCGGGTTGTCAGAAGGGATCGTCATCTGACCGTCCGGGGTGACCATTTTCGCCAGACCGCCGAGCGCTGCGATGGTCTTACCCGCGCCCGCGCGGCGACACATCTCCAAGGAGGCGAAGCCAGGTGTGAGATCGCCGTAGTCCGTGTCGGCGCGAGGATACCACTGAAGCATCCATCCTCCGGCCTGACCACATGAGGTCAGGGCGAAAATGGCGGCGAGAGCGAGAAGTGACTTCCTCATAACGCCGATCTGTAGTGCACGGTGAAGCTATTGTCGTCATGTCCGCTTCGCGTCTGCACGCCAAGTTCCGCTACTGGCGCATCAGCGAAGCCCCCTTGGCCTCAGCTTCGGAACGTCGGGCGTCGAGTAATGCACACGCCCACTCAATGTGCAGCCGGGCGGCGGCCAAGTCTTCAGCTGCTTTTCTCCGTCCCCTCGTCAAGGACATCACGGACCCGCGCGGCCAAGTCTGCCGCCGTGAATGGCTTGGTGATCAATTGCACGCCCTTGTCCAGGCGGCCGTGGTGGATGATCGCGTTCCGCGCATAGCCAGTCGTGAACAAGACCCTGAGTTCCGGGCGGAGCTCCCGGGCCCTAGCAGCAACCTGGGCGCCGGTCATTCCGCCGGGCAGGACCACGTCGCTGAACAACAGATCGACCTTGGTTTGCCGTTCCAGCAATCGCAGCGCTGACGGTCCGTCATGCGCTTCCAGGACGCGGTAGCCCAGCTCCCGCAGGGACTCCACTGAGTAGGTGCGCACGTCGTCGTCGTCCTCAAGGACCAGAATTGTCTCCTCCTCACTGCCCTCCGGAACTAGGCTGGTTTCGTCCTGTTCGGCGGCGTCCCCTTCCGAGTTGAGGCGCGGCAGATAGATCTTCACCGTCGTTCCCTGGCCGACTTCGGAGTAGATTTTCACATGGCCGCCTGACTGTTTGACGAAGCCGTAAACCAGGCTCAGGCCGAGTCCGGTGCCCTTGCCGACCGCCTTGGTGGTGAAGAAGGGCTCGAAGGCCTGGGCAATGGTCGCCTCGTCCATCCCTACGCCGGTGTCGGAGACCGACAGCACAACGTATTGGCCCGGCAGCACTTCGGCGTGGGTAGCGGCGTAGGCCTGGTCGATGTGAGCGTTGGCTGTTTCGATGGTCAGTCGCCCCCCGTCCGGCATGGCGTCCCGAGCGTTGACCGAAAGGTTCAGGACCGCGGCCTCCAGTTCGGCCCCGTCGACGTCGACCTTCCACAAGCCTGCGCCGAGCACCGTCTCGACATGGATCGTCTCCCCGATCGTGCGGTGGATGAGGTCGGAGATGTTGCCGACGAGCGTGTTTGCGTTGGTCGGCTTGGGGTCGAGCGGCTGGCGTCGCGAGAAGGCGAGGAGCCGTTGGGTGAGTGTCGCAGCGCGCCGCGCGCCGGTCAGTGCATGACCAGCGGCTCTTTGAAGCCTGGGCGAGTCTTCTGGAAGGTTACGTTGCAGGGTGTCGAGATTGCCGATGATGATCTGCAGCAGGTTGTTGAAGTCGTGGGCGATGCCGCCTGTAAGCTGGCCGACCGCCTCCATCTTCTGGGACTGCCGCAGCGCAGCCTCGTTCGCCTGAAGTTGCGCTGTCCGTTCGGCGACCTGCTCTTCCAACGTGCCGTTGAGGACTTTCAGCGCTTCCTCCGCGCGGGTGCGCTCCCCCAATTCGTTCTGAAGGGCGCGGGTCAGCTGCGCGTTGTCGATCGCGACCGCGGCCTCCGCAGCGAGACCTGAAAGGCCGCGTTCGGAGCGATCTGTGAAGACGCCGACGTCTTCGTGACCGAAGAACAGCCCGCCGAGAACCTCGCCCGAGCGCGAGACGACGGGCACGGCCAGATAGCTGCGAACAGGGAGGTGGCCATCTGGCATGCCCTTGTAAGGCTTATTCCGCCCGTAGCGGCTGTCCCTGGTGATGTCTTCCGAGCGGATAATTCCGTCGCCGTTGAACGTCGGACCGAATACAGCGGTGTTGCGCGGCATCGGGAACTTCGAGAAGGCCTCTCGCGGAACACCGGAGAGGGTGTAGAGCATGTAGCTCTCACCCGCATCATTCGCCGAGTTGTAAAAGAAGGCGCCGAACTGAGCCCCGGTGAGATCGACGCCTGCGTCGGTTACGATCTGGACGACCTCGTGAAGGTCGGTTTCGCTCGCCAAGGCCGTGCCGGCCCGGTTGAGGATTTCGAGCGCGCGACGCTCTTCCAGTACTTCGCGTTCAGCGCTGCGCTGCTCCGTGCGGTCGCGCAGAATCTTGACGAAGCCCACGAGGCCACCGTCGGTGTCGCGGATCGGAGTGAGCTCGCCAGCGGCCCAAAGACGTTCCCCGCCTTTTCGCAACCGCCAGCCTTCCTGGCCGCCGCCGCGGCCGTGCGCAAGGGCGTCCCTCATTTCGCTCGAGACCCGCCCTTCACGATCCTCCGGCAGGAAAATGCGATCGAGCGGGGCTCCGATCATCTCCGCTTCTGTCCAGCCCAGGATGCGAGCCGCGCCCGCGCTCCAACTGGTGACCTGACCCTCTACATCCAGGGTGATGATCGCGGTATCCGTCGCGCTGTCGACGACCTGACGCCAGTCCCCCACGCTGAGCTGGGGCGAGCGGCTTCCAGCGCTGTCCGTCGATCTCATGCGTCCCCGTCCCTCCCGCATATCACCACGCCGGGCCTGCAGAGGCCGCAAACATCGTCACAAAGCGTCACCGAAGCAGAACGGTTCCGCCCGTCCTGGCATCGGCGCGACCGTGGCCTACCCACCGGAGTTAAAACATTCGCGGGGGGGCGTCCGTCGACGGTCATGAAGGCGCGGGATCTGGCTCGTCCAGCAACCGGCGTACCTTCTCGGCAAGTTCCCGATAGGTAAAAGGCTTGCTGATGAGCTTCACACCCGGATCCAGTCGCCCGTTATGGACGATGGCGTTCCGGGTGTAGCCTGTTGTGTAGAGGACTTTGATCCCAGGCCGCCGGCGGACGGCCTCCTCGGCCAGCTGTCGTCCGTTGAGGCCGTCGGGCATCACCACATCGGTGAACAGCAACGCGACATCGTTGTGCGCCTGCAGAAGCTCCAGGGCCGCGCGGCCGTTGGCGGCGTCTAGCACTGTATAGCCGAGCTCGCGCAAAACACCCGCCGTATAGGTGCGCAAATCCTCATGATCCTCGACCAGCAGGATGGTTTCCGAGCCGCCATCAGAAACCGAGGCGTCCACCACATGCTCCATGGCGACGGATCCGCCGATCAGACGGGGCAGATAGATCTTGATGGTCGTGCCGAAGCCGACCTCGCTGTAAATGCGGATGTGGCCCCCCGATTGCCGCACAAAGCCGTAGACCTGGCTCAGACCGAGCCCCGTCCCCTTGCCAACTTCCTTGGTCGTGAAGAACGGCTCGAACACCTGGCTCATGGTCGCCTCGTCCATACCCGTCCCGGTGTCGCTCACGGCGACAAGCACATACTGGCCTGGACTTACCGGCTCCGGGATCGCGCTGACGTAGTCGTCATCAAGGAAGGCGTTGCTGGTCTCGATTGTCAGGCATCCCCCGCCCGGCATGGCGTCGCGCGCGTTCACAGCCAAGTTGACCAGGGCATTTTCAAGTTCGCCGGCGTCCACATTGGTCAACCACAGGCCAGCCCCGGAGACCGTCTGGAACTCGACGGCTTCGCCCAGCGTCCTTTGCAACAGGTCCGCCAAGCCGGTGACGAGCCTGCCGGGATCGACCGGCCGCGGATCAAGGGGCTGGCGTCTGGCGAAGGCGAGCAGGCGCGCGGTCAGGGTCGCCGCCCGCTCGGCTCCATGAGTCGCCATCGCGACCGCCCGTTCAATGCGCCGAATGGCGTCGGGCGGGAGAGGGTCCCGCGCCAGCTGCCGCGTCACTGATTCCAGGCCGCCAATAATGACTGTCAGCAGGTTGTTGAAGTCGTGCGCGACCCCTCCGGTCAGCTGGCCGACGGCCTCCATCTTCTGGGCCTGCCGAAGCGCCTCCTCCGCCTTCAGCCGCTCGGCGACCTCTTCGGCGACCCGCGCCTCAAGCGTAAGATTGAGTTGATGCAACTCTGTTGAGGCCGCGTCCGCGAGCCTCCGCGCCTCCAGAAGTTCGCGTTCGTAGCGTCGACGGTCCTTCGCGTTGAAGATGGTGATGACAATTCGCCGCGAGCCGTCGGTCGACGGCCGTTCCGCGGCGTTCACGAGAACCGGCAGCGGGTCGCGGTCGTCGCGCGCGAGGTCGAGCGCGACCTCGTTGAAGAAGCCCTGCATCCGCACAAGCGGCGCGAAATGGGTTTCGTAGTAAATCTTGCCGGCGACGTTGAGGAGATCGGAAAAACGCAGCCCTGTCAGGTCTGTCGGTTCCCGGTCCAGCCAAGCTGAAATCGTGTGGTTCGCCCGGGTGATGCGGCCGGTCGCGTCGGTGATGACATAACCGCAGGGGGCATGCTCGAAGAGGTCCTCGAGGTCGGCGTCGACCCGGACGGCGCCGCTTTCAAACAAAGGACCGGATCGCCGCAACCGTCTCGTCGGGCGCGCTCAGATTGGGACAATGACCCGTGGCAGCCATGAGGACCAACTCGCTGTTCGCAAGCGAGCGGTGAACGAAGTCGCCGACGCTCTGGGGTGCGATCACGTCGTCGGAACATTGCAAAATCAGCGTCCGCGTCGCGAAGCCTTTCAGATCAGCCCTGTTGTCCGACAGGAAGGTGGCCCGGGCGAACCGCTTCGCGATCTCCGGATCGGTCCGGCAGAAGCTGTTTGTCAGCTCGTCGGCAAGATCGGGGCGGTCCGGGTTGCCCATGATGACGGGCGCCATCGCCTGTGACCAACCCATGTGGTTGCTATCGAGGAAGTCCAGGAGTTCGTGGATTTGGACTTCGCTGAATCCTCCAGTGTAACCGGCGTCGGGATCGTCGATGTAACGGGGCGATGGACCGACCATCACGAGTTCGGAAAACAGGTACGGCGCCTTTTTGGCGGCGAGCAAGCCGATCATCGCGCTGACGGAATGGCCGACAAAGACGCCATCGCGCACGCCCAAGTCTTCCGCGAGCGCGACGATATCATCGGCGTAGCCGTCGAGGCTACCATACCGCGCGGGGTCATACGCGCCGAGGTCGGAGCCGCCCGCCCCGATCTGATCAAACAGGATGACTCTGAAATCGCGCTCGAACTCGGGGGCGACGAAGCGCCACATCTGCTGGTCGCACCCAAACCCGTGCGCGAACATCATCGCCTTCGCCCCGGATCCGCTGATTTTCACGTTGTGACGCGCTGAAAGACTCAATGGACCACCCATGCTTACCGATCTGCCCGGTATCATTGTTTCAGCAAACCGAAAAAATCCCGACACGCAAGCAGGGCGACAAGACGCTTTGGCAGACAGACGCGATCGGACCGACCGATCAGGCAAAGATGCGGGAGAGCTTTCTCTCGAGCTCGGCGGCCTTGAGTTCGTACTCGGCGGCCATGCTGTTAAGGGCGTCGATCGTGAGCGGATCATTGACGCTCCGAACCAGGCGGGCCGCGCGCTGCGCCTGTGATCGCAGTTCGGCGATCTGGCGGATGTCGGTGACGTCCAGAAGGAGATTGACCGCGCCGATCATTTTTCCGGCGCTGTCCAGAATGGGCGTGGGGAAGGGGGTGAAAACGACCCGCGCGCCGTCGGGACGCTCCGCGATCGCCGTAACGCCGCGGACCGGGCGCCCTGAGGTCAAAGCAACTGCCATCGGGCATTTTTCGTGAGGAAGAAACTCGCCGTCTTCAGTGTAGAGTTTCCATGTGACGCACCAGCGGTCCCTGCCGATTTCGGGGCGACGTCCGGTGAAGGCGATGCAGGCAGTGTTGAAGAACGTCACGACGCCCGAAGCATCCGTCATATATATTGGCGCGGGCAACGCCTCGAGCGCGCTGTGCAGCTCAGCTTCACCCAGCTCGGCCGCAGTTAGCGCCGTGCAGAGGACATCTTCGGTTTTCGAAAGGAAAGGGTGCATTGGAACCTGACCAGCACCTACGCCGTCTGGCGGATTCATGACAGACAATACTTTCGATAATTGAAAGTTTGCGACCGATAGGCTCCGCGGAGCGGCCCCGATTTGACGGGCGCAGATCACGGAACCGCCGTCGTCTCCAGAGTGATCCCCTGTCGCCCACCGCTTCGGATTATGAAGTCTGAGCGGAATAGGAGCTTCACGCACGGCGCGCCCAACGTTGGCTTTCGGCGGCCTCTAACCTCACCGTTTCTGGCGCTCAGGCCACTTCAGCGGCGCAGGTGGAGAAGAGGGTACGATCGGGCCTGACCGTCGAGGTCGGAACGGCCGACCGTCTGAAATCCCATGCGTTCGTAAAAGCCCAGCGCTTGGGTGTTCTGTTCGTTTACGTCCGTTGTGATGACTTTGTGCTGGTCGATTGCGCTCTGAAGCAGCGCCTTCCCGACGCCTTCTCCGTGGTGATCGGGGTCTATGAAAAGCGCTTCCAGGTGAGCGCCGTCCATCAACATGAAGCCCATCGGTTCATCGTGGGTATCGCAGGCGATGACAAACTCGGCTGCCGGGAAGAAGGCTCGCACGTCCGCCTCGATGGACACACGGTCCTCCGTCGTCAGGAAGTGGTGCGTGGCGTCAACGGCACGACGCCAGATATCAACGAGGCGATCGACTTCGTCCGACCGGCTCGAGCGAATGCTTGGGTTCATGAGGTTGGCATAACTGAACGGCTACTTTGCGCACAGGCGTCAAGGTCCGCTTCTGGCGCTGAGGGGCCCCTGCGATTGAGGAAGTCCGCGTACAGCGGCGTCCGTGACACATCAAGGCGAGTTGGGGTCCCACAACCCCGTCTCCGTTCGCAGGAGGCTCACCAGACCGGCCGTCAGGGCGAAGCCGGCTGCGATGGCCAAGCCGAGGCGCGCGGCTGCAATCAGCGGCGCAGCGTTGAAAAGAAGCGTCATCATCAGCGCTCCCCCTATCTGGCCAGTCAGCCTCGCAGTGCCTTGCATCGCCCCAGCGGCCCCGCTGCGGACAGCGGGTGCGGCCGAGAACAGATTTCGGTTGTTCGGAACCTGGAACAGGCCGAAGCCGACGCCGCTCAGCGCGGAAAGCCCGATGATCGGACTGATCGAAGCCGAGGATGACAGGGCGGCCATCGCGCCAAGTCCCGCGCCAAGAACACCGCCCCCCAAGGCGCAAAGCCAGGCTGTCGGAAGGCGGTCGGACAGTATGCCCGCCAAGGCCGAGGTCGCGGCCACCGCCAGAGGCCAAGGAGAGAGGACGAGCCCTACGGTCAGAGCCGTCTGGCCGAGACCCTGCTGCAGATAGAAGGGCAGGGCCACGAGGGCGGCGGTCTGCCCGGTGAAACAAAGAATCGAGGCGATAACCGACAGTGAGAATGATCGCTCCCGAAGCAGGTCGAGCGGAAGCAGGGGGGCGGCTTTTGGTGCTTCTCTCAGGATGAGGAGGGTGAAGGACACGAGGCTGCCGATGACCAGTAGGCCGGCCTCGACCAGCGAATGGGCCACCGCCTGCACGGCGAGCACCAACAGACCGAACGCGCCGGCGTTGAGGGCGATGGCCGGGAGATCCAGTCCTTTGGATGTCTTGGCGACGCGCGGGAGCTGGCGGCTCGCCATCAGCACGATCGCTCCGATCGGGAAGCTCGGCAGGAACAGCCACGGCCAGTCAAGCCGGGCCACAATCAGAGCGCCGACGGTCGGCGCGGCCGCGGCGGAGAGGGCGACGGCCAAGGCGTTCCATCCCACCGCCGCTCCCAAGCGGTCGGCGGGCACCGAACGGCGCAGCAAGGCCACTCCGAGCGCCATCACCGCGGATCCTCCGAGGCCCTGGAGGAATCGTGCAGGGATCAGCCACTGCAGCGACGGCGAGACGGCGCTGAGGAGGGAGGCAAGGACGAAAAGCCCGACACCGCCCTGAAAGACGAAGCGGTTGCCCAGACGCTCGCCAAGAGCCGCGGCGGGCAGCAGGGCCATCACGAGCGCGGTCTGATAGGCTGTCACAGCCGCCACGGTCTGGCCAGGGGACGACCCGAACGCGAGAGACAGACTCGGCAGGGCCACGTTGACCATCCCGGCGTCGAGAACAACCATCGTCATCGCCGCCAGGACAGACAGGATGGCGAAGGCCCGTCGCGGCTGTTGCAGACCGCCGGCCCATGGCGACGACGGCCACGGGAGGCATGACGGTTCCCGCTCTGCGGCGATCACGAGCCCGCCATCCAGACGCCGTTGCGCTCTTGGTATCGCGTGACGCGGTGCGCCTGCCGGTCCTCGACCCTCAGGTCGCGTTCCGTGAAGCGGTACAAAAGCGCGCTTTCGCTGAGGCAGCGCGTGTCGTGAATGTCGCCCGGCAGGTAGACCAGGGCCTGTCCGGCCCGCAGCGCCGTGACGTCCCTCTTCACGAGGCGCACGCCCTCGTCGCCTTCAACCCGGGCGTAGGTTCCCATCTCCATCTCGCCCGCCTGCAGGCCGTAAATGACCCAACCGCGACCGTGGTCGTGCGGTGGCCGGTAAAGCCCGGCCTGTTCGGTGTGAGCGAGTAGGACGAACCCGTGGTCCGGGTCCCGATAGAGCTCCTCGCTGGCGGGCCGATGCCGGTGTAGGTCAGCGAGCCAAGGCTCCGACGCGTCTGCCGTGAGGAGGCGCTCAAGCGCCTCCCGGCCGTCCGCGACGAGTTTCGACGTGAGCGGGCCCCACGCATTTCGAACATCTTCGATGAAAGCCTGCAGGGAATGGGTCTGCATCTCGGTTCCTCCGTTCAAGGTTCGGAGGAGGGTAGGAGGGGTACAATAATTGCGGAACGCGCAGCGTTTGCATCTTAATGCTGCGCCAAACGCTGGTATATCCCGCGTCGTGCATGGTAGTCAGGCGGGTGGCTCGACCCGATCTCAACCTGCTGATCACATTAGACGCGCTGCTGTCCGAGGGCAGCGTCGTGGGCGCCGCCCGACGATTGCGGCTGAGCCCTTCGGCGATGAGCCGGGCGTTGACACGCGTGCGCGAAGCGACCGGCGATCCCCTGCTCGTGCGGGCGGGCCGGGGTCTCGTCCCGACGCCCCGCGCCCTCGCCATGAGGGAGCGGGTGCATCAGCTGGTCGAAGACATCGAGGCGGCGCTTCGTCCAGCCGAGGACCTGGACATCGCCGCGGTCGAACGCACATTCACCCTTCGCACTAGCGACGGCTTCGTCGAAACCTTCGGCGCCGCGCTCATCGGAAAGGCTCGGGTGGAGGCGCCGCTCGTTCGCCTCAACTTCGTCCAGAAGCCCGACAAGGACAGCGCGCCCCTGCGAGACGGGGTGGTTGATCTGGAAACCGGGGTCGTCGAGGCGGCGACCGGCCCGGAGGTGCGCACCCAGGCCCTGTTCCGGGATCGCCTGATCGGCGTTGTGCGCCAAGGCCATCCTCTGGATAAACAGACGATCGCGCCGACTTGGTATGCGGACGCCGAACATGTCGTGGTGTCGCGCAGCGGCGCTGAAGCCGATGCGGTTGACCTTCCTTTCCTGCCCCCGCGTACGCAGCGGCATGTCGCCAGCGTCGTCAGCGGATTCTCCGCGGCGCTCGCCGTCGCCAGGGCCTCGGACCTCGTCGCTACTGTTCCCGACAAGCATACCGCCACGCTTCGCCACGGCATGGTCGGCTTTTCGCTTCCGATGCCCACGATTGAGTTCGCGGTATCGATGCTGTGGCATCCGCGAATGGATGCTGACCCCGCGCACAGGTGGCTGCGGCGTTGTGTGAAAGACGTCTGCTCCAAAGGCTAGCCATTGTTGGACGCAGGTCGGCTGTCGGCAGGCGACCTAATGTCCGCTTCTGGCGCGCTGCGGCCGTCCGCGAATGTAGCGGGGCGCTGGAAGGCACTTCGGCGATCCGGGGTGACGTGAGCTTGGCGATCTGCGAGCCGGCGTTCAGCGACGAGCAGCCGTCTCATAATCGGCCAGCGGAAACTGCGCCTGCTGGCACAAGCCGGTGCTTATCCGGCCTTGCGACGCGCCGGCAAGAACGACGTACTCCTTGCCCGGCTGGAAGGCGACGCCGCAGGTCGGGCCCTCGACATGGTGCGCAATCTGCCAAGCGCGGCGCGGCTTGCCCTTGATTGTGCGCACGACCGAAAGCGAGTGACCTTCTGGCCAGGGTCGCTCGCGCCCCGCTCAGGCTTCGTCCATTCAGCGCGGGCGGCTACCATCAGCCGAGCTCCGGCCAGCTGGCTTGCAGCGTTGGTATAGCCGACACAGCTGCAGGCCACGGCGGCGCCGGCCGCGGTGACGGCGATCAGGACCGCAGGGACAGCGAGCAGACGCAGGGACACGGGCAGTCTCCTTTGCCTCATGAAAGAGGGCGGTTGTGGCGAGGGAAAGGCAGCAGTCCACGCAGTCGGCCAGTGTCGCCTTACCGGCAGGTCGGCAACGTCCGCTCTTGGCGCTTAGCTCATGTTCGGAAGGTCCGCTTTAGAGCTCGGGTCCAGCTTGGCCGGGCCAAGACCGCTCAGGTCAGCGAGTCGGGCGCTCGCTCCCACTTCATCAGTGCCGAAGAAATAGTCGAAGCTGGAGGGCCGGTTGCCGATGTGACGGAGTGGCTCGACTACATGGCGCAGGCGCGCGAATGGAAAGCCTTCGAACAGGCCAGCCGCCAACTGTCGCCGTCCTAGGCGTCGAAGCCTCCGCCGCAATACCAGTCTGAAGCGACCAAGGCTGCGTACATCGCGATCTGCCAGCTGTTTCGGCGTTCCTCGCGATGGCCATCCAAGTCCTCGGCGAGATGGGCCCTGACGGCCTCCATGCCCCCAGTGGCGAGAAGGCCTCGGAGCCGCTTCCTCATTGAGGGCAGCTTATCGCTAGAGAGCGAGGCGAACAGCGCACCGTGCTCCAAGTTTTTGAAGTGCAGCCCGACGCGTTGACGTTTCGGAGCCGGCCAGTGGGCTGGAGGGTTGGTGAAAAACAGTAAGGTTGGCGGCGACGTCTGCACGACCGTTGCAAACAGCCATTCTGCATCGTCAACTTCATCGAAGTACGGATGAAGGTGCTGTTCCCCTTCCGCATCCGCTTGGTCGGTGTGCTTGGCTTTGTTGCAATCTGAACAGCACGGCAGGAGGTTGGCCGGCGTCACAGTGAAGGAAGCGTGTTTGGATTTGGCGAGGTAGTGGTCGAGCGTCTTGACCTGTTGCGCCCCGCAGAGCGGACAAATGCCGTGGGGTGCCCCCTGCTTGAGCTTGTCGTAGAGGTCGCGGGACTGAGTGCCCTTTCGGCTGAAAGTACCCGTATATAGGGCCTCCATCTCAGCGCCCGTGATGACGCCGCCGACATTGTCGGCTTCCTCTATCTCGAAAAGAGAACTGGCCGGGCCGCGCTCGAGATAATCCACTTCTGCAGCGACCAGGTTGTGGCGAACACCCTCCAAGCGCAGCTGGAATTCTTCGGCCTTGTGAGGCAGACAGGCGTCCAACGCTGCGCTCACATTCAAAACGGGTGGGGCAATCTTCCTCATGGCGCGACGCCGTTGTCCCGCTCGGCAATCAGCGCCCTCGCCAAAGCTCGCCCTTCAGCACCGAGTTGGCCCTGAAAGCGCTCGAGCACGGCTTCGTAGGTTACGCCGGGCCTGGCTACGGCCTCGGCGATCAGGTGGTGGAAGCCCGACGCAGTGACCTCCAGATGAAAGACCTCGCGTGTGAGATCGCTGACGTTCTCGGCAAATGTTTCGTCTTCAGGCCGGTCTACCTGGGATAGCGCTCCATCCCTTCGGATTTTCCAGACGCAGGATCTCGGAACCTCTTGAAGGACCACGGGCGAATGCGTTGCGATGAACGCCACCCCGTTACGGCTCGACAGAAGGTCTGAAAGGCTTCGGACGAAGGCAGAGAGCAGGGGTGGGTGAAGGTGAGCTTCCGGCTCGTCAAGGAGGACGAGCGTGCGCTCATCGACATGTTCCACGAGCTTGGTGATCGTCAGCAGAACGATCTTGTGTCCCGAGCTGAGCTTCGTGAACAGCCGCTTGGCCGCGGCTTTCCATTCGTCCTCCGGAAGGTCCAGCACAGACGCCACGTCGGCTGCTGCGAACAGGTCATCTTGGCCGAGCGTCGCAACGGCTTTAGCCCAACGCTCAGCCCGCAGGCCGACACGGCACTTATCGAGGCTTCCCACGAAATCAGCGGCGAGTTGCGCAGGTGTCTTCGTGGTTGTGACGTCGCCTTGATCACTATCGACCGTCACACGGAGGCCCACCTGCACGGCTTTCAACGGGTCGTTCGGGGTCAGTTGAAGATCGAAGTCGTCGAAGGCACTGAAGGAAACGAGAACCAAGCCGGCGAAGCCTCTGACCCCGTCGAACGCGTCTTCAACAACCTGAACAGAGCCGACCGAGCCATCCTCATTCGGATGGCCGAGCAATGCTCTAGCCAGTCCCTGCATGAGGCGCGTCTTGCCTACGCCGTTCCGGCCAATCAGAACATGGACATTCGTCGGCGGCTGGACTTCAGGCAACACATCGAAGGACAGCGCCGGCGGCACTTCTTCGCCCCGCCCCGGCAAAGTGTACGTGAAATGGAATTCCGATAGCCGAGCGTTGCCCTGCGTCAGGCGGTTGAACCTGCCCCGGACAATGGACGCCTGGACATACCGTAGCAGCGATCGCCTTACGACATCCTCGTGCTCGACCTGCGCGAACAGCTCCAAATTGTGGGCGACATCCTGCAAGCCTTCAAGGATGCGCCGTTTCAGCGGATCGGACAGGCGGTTCAGGGTCTCATAGTAGGTCTCGTCCTGGCCGAGCGAGAAGTACTCCTGACCCAATGCATTGAAGGTCGGGAGAAGATTGGGGGACCGCTGCCTTGGCACACCGTTTACGATATGCTGGCTACCCTGCATCCCCCGCTGGCCAATTTTCACAGCGCCGGGTTGGTGGCGCTGACCCTGCTCATCAACCACCACTAGGTTGAACTGGGTTTTGTAAGAGAACCAGTCATCCCAGTTGTCAGTGATCAGATAGGCCGTCCCCGGAGGAGTCTCTGCCGGAAACCTGCCGTCTACAATTGTGAAAAACATAACCTCACCATGAGGTTCGCAGGTTTATACAGTCAAGGTTGCGCCGGAGCCGGTCGCCCAATGTCCGCTCTTGAGCGCTGAGTGAATGTCCGCAACTGGCGCGCAACGGTCGCGTCACCAAGGTGGCGCTGTGTCACCAAAGAAGCTTGCCTATGTTCCATGCTGTCCGTTCCTGGCTTTCTGGGCCGTGTGCCAGGAACTTCAAATGGCGCTCTATGCGACCGAGCAGAGCCAAGGCCGCGGCGTAGAACCAGCAGGATCCCGTCACGAAAGCGAAGACCCCAAGTCCCGCGAGATCCCCCCAAGCGAGATAGGCGCCAACGCCCGCGGCAACGCCGCCGATCAAGCCACCCGCGAACAGAGCGGTGGTCAGGAGCGAAGTGATGATTTTCATCGTTGTTCCCCTTGGTGATCGGGGAGTTGAGAAGCCTCGGCTAGGAGACCGCGACAGTCTTTAGGCTTTCGCCCTGGACATACACTGCCGCCTCCCCGACCTCATGGTCGAGGAGTGCTGGGTCACGGCCGCACTCGCTGCCGCTAGCCGAAGGGTTCTCACGCCCCAGGATGCCGATTGGCGATCCCGGAAGGACAATGACCGGTAAGGAGGAGGGGCTCAAGTGCCGAAGTGGCGTGCGGACTGGAGGCGGCCTGAAAGTCGCTCACGGCGGAAAAAGGCTGGGCGCGCGCGGGAAATATATTCACTGACGCACAAATCGACGAACCGGCGGTCGCAATCTGATTTTGGCCTGTTTAACCAAGGCACCGCCGGTGTTTTCCATCGGCAGCGGCGACTCTGGCCGCCGCTCCTTGGCCTAACCCCCCGATAGGCCCGCAGCGTGCCCCTCCCCAGACCATTAGGGGACTTCGTGGAGAGCAATAGGTCGACCCTTCCCCTGAGCCCGAAGGCTGAGAAGGATCGACCATGTTCATCGCTGCCCAGACCACTGAGGGTTACTTACGCGTATGAACATCTGCAGCTATCGACGCGATGTGCAGATTGGTGGCTAATTCCGACGATGCGTCTCGCCGCCGACCGCGCTCCCACCTTTCGGCCCGCGCTTGGACTTTTGGTCGGTCCCCCGTGGTGGTCCCGTTCGTCTGACGCCCCACCGGGTTTCGAGGCCTCGTCGGCGCCAGTCGTATTTTTAGTCAGATTGTTCTTGGAAGCGTCCTATCGGAGGCCCACCTCCTTCAGAGCTTTGCGGAGGTCGCCAACGTTCCAGGCGGTGGTGCGCCCGGCTAGCTTCCGAGGTTTGGGTACAATGCCCTTTTGGACCCAGCGCCAGACGTTTGAAGGCGAGGTCGCGTAAAGGATAGCGACTACGGGCAGCCGGACGAAGGCCGAGTCAGACAGGGAGTCGAAGTGTTTTTCGGCCCCCCGCTCGTGGTCGAGGTTTGTATTCATGGTGGCTCCTCGGTTCGAAGAGCCGACCAATTAGCGCTGGTCGAAGCAGGACGCTGCAAGAACGTTGTGAACTAGCCCTCCGACTTTGGTTCACATTCGTCGACGGACAAAGACCGATTGAAGTGTTCTTCGAGGTCCCTGAGCGTCTTCAGCCGCAGCTCAACACGTTGGTTCATCGCCGCGTAAGCGATGGGTGCCGCTTCCAGTTCACGGACCTTGCGATAGACGTAGCTGGGGCTCACTCCGTGTTCCTTGGCGACGCGGGCCACCAGATGGGACCGCTTGGGGATGAGCCGCTTCCCTACCAGTACGTCCAGGACCATCTCCTCATCCCTGAATTTGACTGCGAAGTTCACTGGCCGGTTGTTGAACAGCGCTCGCCTGCCATCAATCAAGTCTGCAAGGAACTCACGCTCTTCAATGAGCAGTTCGTCGTCACTTCGGAGCCGGCAAAGAATAAGCGAAAGGTCGCCACGCTCGGCTTGATAAAGGCTGGTGGCGCCTTCGAGCGCACTGAACGACATTTTGCCTGCCACTACGCCCCCCTCAAGGCGATAATGTTGCCGCTACCGCGTGGTGGTTTTTCGCAGAACGCAGCCCAGTCCTCGGCAAGGTGGCGACGCTTGTCGAGCATGTCGCCCCGTCGGTATGCCGCTTCGGCTTGGTTTCGGATGGCGTGGGCCAAGGCCATCTCTTGGATCTCATTTGAATAGTTGGTCGATTCCGACGCCCAGTCCCGGAAGGTGGAGCGAAAGCCGTGCGGAACGGCCGGCACGTTCATTCGACGGAGTACTCCGGAGAGGGTCATGTCAGAGAGCTGGCCGCCGCGAGCGGACTGAAAAATCAAGTCGTTATCACCGAACCGCGGCAGCGACGTCAGCAGGGTGATCGCGGGCTTCGATAGCGGCACTCTGTGTTCACGACCGGCCTTCATGCGGACGGCCGGGATTATCCAGATCTGATCATCGAGTTCAATTTCAGACCACCGCGCGCCCCGAACCTCGCCGGATCGGGATGCTGTGAGGATCGCGAACTCCAGCGCCCTAGCGCCAATTCCGTTCGAAGACCGAAGACGCGTCATGAACTCGAACATGTCCTTGGCCGGCAGAGCGCGGTGGTGGACCGTGCTCGCGACCTTGCTTCGCTTGGCGAACATCTTGTCCAAGTGACCCTTCCAGCGCGCCGGATTGAGGCCGGAGCGGTAGCCAGCCGCCTGGGCCCAGTCGAGGATCAACTCGATCCGGCTACGCACGCGCGTGGCTGTCTCCGTCTTGGTGATCCAGATCGCGTCCAGAACGCGATGAACGTGAGCCACGTCGATATCCGCCACTTGCAGCGCGCCCATAGTTGGAAACGCATATCGCTCCAGCGAACTACTCCACTGAGCGCGATGCTTGGCGTTCTTCCAGCCGGATTCTTGGCCAGCGATGTAAGCCAACGCCGCTTCCCGGAACGTCATGGATTTGGCTGCGCTAGCCCTCAGGGCGCTTCTTGCGGCCTGCGCCTCGGCAACCGGATCCAATCCCCGTCGAAGCACTTCTCGCGCACGACGCGCAGCTTCCCGGGCATCGGACAGGGGAACATCAGGAAAGCCGCCCAACCCCATATCGCGGCGGCGACCGCCAACGCTGATCCGCAGTATCCAGCTACGCCCACCTGTCGGGAGAACCTGGAGCGCGAGCCCCGCAACGCCGCCCACGAAATGCAGTCCGGGCTTGTTAAGCCCTCGAACCGCAAGAGCCGAGAGTTCAGCCGCCTTTCGCGCCATGAAAGCCACCACCCACCATTTCACCCATCAATAAGAGTGCGATTTCTGGCTTGAAATGGCAACGCACGGCGATAACCAATGCGATGAAACCGAGCTTTTGTGGGGGTTAAGGCGCCATCCTGCAGCGTGTAGCAGTTCGAAGCAGGCGGACTGCGTCTCCGCCATCCTCCTTCGCGCTGACGCGCTTCGGAGGTCGCCGCCCAGCCAGCCTCAGAGCCCGATCGGCCCCAGAAGCCAGGTCAGCCAGGCCCCGACCGCCAGAAGCACCCCGAAGGGCAGCCGGTCCGACGCCGACACGGCCCGTCCGGTCAAACGGCGCGCCACGACGAGACTGAGCCCCGCCGTCGACGCCCACACCAGCACGCTGGGCAGGCCGATCCATCCCGTCCACGCCCCGATCGCCGCCAGCAGATAGGGATCCCCGCCGCCCAGGCCCTCCCGCCCGCGAAGGCGGCGATAGGCCTGTGACAGCAGCCACAGGGCGGCGAAGCCCGCCGCGGCGCCGATCAGGCCGTCCCGCAGCGTCGGGATCGGCAATGAAACCGCGGCGGCCAGTCCCGTCGCCAGCAGGGGCAGGGTCAGGCGATCCGGAAGCCACTGATGCTCCGCGTCGATCACGGCGATCAACAGCAGCTGCCAGCCCAGCAGGGCGGTGAAGGCGGCTGCCGTCAGCGAGGGCTGCGAGACCGCGGCCCAGGCCCCGATGACGCCGCAGGCCAGCTCGATCAGGGGATAGCGAATCGAAATCCGCTGCCCGCAGACCGCGCACCGGCCCCGGGCCGCGACATAGCTGACGACGGGGACGAGATTCCAGGCGGCCAGCCGCCGCCCGCACCCGCGGCACTGCGACCGCCCTCCGACGATTCCCTCGCCCAGCGGAAGCCGCACGCTGACCAGGCCGATGAAGCTCCCCGCGATCAGGCCCAGCCCCGCGAACGCAAGGATCAGCAAGAGGTCGGCGCCGTTGATCAAGACCTGTCCCTCCCTGGCTTCGCCGTCCGTTATGGGCTGGCGCACGCCCCGGCAAGCGCGCCGTAACCGTGCTCTGTGACAGTTCAACCGTGTCGGGATCGGTTTTCATCGAACCGCGAAGACAACTTCACACAAGCGCACCGGAACCGTCACGGTACGGCGTCCGCCCCGTCATATCTGACCCCTAACCACATCGGTGGGCAGGGGGCGGTGCAGTCATCGCGTCGGGGAGCAAATCCCTGACGACCCCTGTCGTGAAATTCTTTTGCACAGACACGGTGAAAACGATGACCGGCTTTCGACTGAAGACCCTGCTCGCGGTTTCCGCCAGCGCCCTGATCCTGGCCGCGTGCGGCTCGGCCGAAGTCGCATCGCCCGGCGAAGGTGATTTCGGCGACGGCGGCGGCGGCACGCCTCCGCCCACGACCCCGCCTCCGGGCACGCCTGCAGCCGACTGCCCCGCCGGCTTCGCCAACGTCGGCCTGATCGCCGGCAACACCCTGCGGGTCTGCCAGCTGCCGCAACAGATCAACGGGGCCCTGACGGTGCCGCTGCGCGCCGGCACCATCTATTCGATCAGCGGCCGCACCGCCGTCGGCACCGACCGCGGCGTCGATCCGGCGGCCCCCATCGCCGGCAGCGAGCAGGGCATCCTGACGATCGAGGCGGGCGTCCGCATCTTCGCCTCCGGCGGTTCCGACTATCTGCTGGTCAACCGCGGTTCGCAGCTGTTCGCCGAAGGCACGGCCACGACGCCGATCGTCTTCACCAGCCGCCAGAACGTCGAGGGCACGACCACCGAGGGCTCGCAGGGCCAGTGGGGCGGGATCGTCCTGGCCGGCCGCGCGCCGCAGGCCAACTGCCAGCTGACCGCTCCGGTGACCTGCACCGGCACCGTCGAGGGCACCAGCGCCTTCTACGGCGGCAACACCCCGGCCGATAACTCGGGCCGTCTGCGCTACGTCCAGATCAAGTTCTCGGGCTTCGAAATCTCGACCGGCAACGAGCTCCAGGGCCTGACCATGGCCGGCGTCGGTTCGGGCACCACGGTCGAGTTCATCCAGGTCCACAACAGCTCGGACGACGGCATCGAAATCTTCGGCGGCAACGTCAACCTGCGCCGCATCGTCATCACCGGCGCCGACGACGATGGTCTGGACACCGACACCGGCTGGCGCGGCGGCGCCCAGTTCGGCATCGTCACCCAGCGCCCGGCCGGTTCGACCAGCCGCAGCGCCGGCTTCGAGTTCTCGGCCGCCCCGACTTCGGTGCCGCTGGCCACCCGCTATGTCTCGCAGCCGAAGATCGCCAACTGGACCCTGGTCGGCCGCAACTCGACGACGGACGCCCACACGGTCGCCCACTTCGACACGGGCACGGACGCGACGGTCATCAACTCGGTGTTCACGGCCGTCTCGACCTCGCTGGCCGGCTGTATGGCCATCAACGATGCGGACACCGCCACCAGCGGCGTGACCTTCAACTCGGTCTTCATGTCCTGCACCCTGCCGTACCGCCCGGCCAACACCGCCCTGTCGGCGGCCGCCTTCACCGCCGGTACGAACAACACGGCCAACGGCGTCTCGACCCTGACGGCCCCGGCGTCGGGCACGAGCCTGAGCAACCAGGTTCTGACCTTCATCAACGGCGCGAACGAGAACGCCGTGACCCCGGCGAACGCTCCGGCGGCCTACGCCTTCTTCCAGGCCACGACCTACATCGGCGCCGTCCAGAACGCCGCCGACACCTGGTACCAGGGCTGGACCTGCGGCCTGACCGCAGGCGCGACCTGCTGATGACGGATGCGCGGAGGCGGCCCGACCGGGCCGTCTCCGGCTTTCGCGTATTCCGTTGAACCCCTTCAAGGCGCAGATCATGAAGACAGTTACTCTGACCCTGAGCGGGGTCCTTCTCGCCACCAGCGCGCTGATCGCGCCGGGACTGGCCTATGCTCAGACGCCGCCGGTCCAGACCGCGCCGCAAACCACCACCCAGACCCCGGAACCCGAAGAGGCCTCCCAGCTCGACGAAGTCGTGGTTCTGGGCCGCTACATCCCCGAGCCGAACCGGGAAAGCGCCGAAGTCGCCGCCTTCCTGACGGCGGAAGATCTCCAGCGCACCGGCGACAGCAGCGCCGCCGGCGCCCTGGCCCGGGTGACCGGACTGACCGTCGTCGAGGGCCGCTTCGTCTATGTGCGCGGCCTCGGCGAGCGCTATTCCTCGGCCCTGCTGAACGGTTCGCCCCTGCCCAGCCCCGAGCCGCTGCAGCGGGTCGTGCCGCTGGACCTGTTCCCGTCCAGCATCCTCGAGAGCGTCACGGTCCAGAAATCCTACTCCGTCGACTTCCCCGGAGAGTTCGGCGGCGGGGTGATCGACCTGCGCACCGTCGATGCGCCGACCGAACCGTTCTTCTCGATGTCGGCGACGATCGGCGGCAATACCGAGACGACCAACAAGGAAGGCCTGATCTATTTCGGATCGCGGACCGATTTCACCAGCTTCGACGACGGCACGCGCGACGTGCCGGGCCCGCTGGCGCTCGCCTTCGACCGGGGCGTCCCGGTCAACAGCGCCAATTTCGAGGCTCAGCAGCTGCAGCGGATCGGTCAGTCGCTGATCAACTCGCCGCTGCGCCTGTTGCAGCGCGAAACCATCCCGGTGGACTTCGGGTTCGATTTCGCCGGCGGCCTTTCAAGCGAAAGCAGCCTGGGCACGTTCGGCGTGATCGCCGTGGCGGGCTACGACAACAGCTGGTCGACCCGCAACGGCGTCCAGCAAGAGGGCCAGTTCTCCGGCTCCATCCTGGTCCCGGTCACCAGCAAGGCCTTTGAATCGACCCAGAACGACCTGCAGCTGAACTTCCTCGGCGGCCTGTCGCTGACCAACGAGAACAACGAGTTCAAGTGGACGAACTTCTTCGTGCGCAACGTCACGAAGGAGGCCCGGATCAGCGCCGGTCCCGATTTCGACGCCGGCGGCGCCGTTCAGCGGACGGACTTCACGGAGTGGTTCGAACGTCAGCTGTTCTCCAGCCAGCTGACCGGCGAGCACGGGTTCATGGACGGCGCGCTCGAATTCGCCTGGCGCGCCGCCTACGCCAAGACCGAGCGCGACGCGCCGTATGAAACGCGTTTCGAATACGGCCTCGACGCCAACGGCAACTTCGTCCACGAGATCGGCGGCAACCGGATTTCGTTCAGCGAACTGGACGACGACATCGTCTCGGGCGGGGCGGACCTCAGCTACACCCTGCCGCTGTCGGACTACCGCGAGGCGGTGTTCAGCGTCGGCGTCGCCTATTCGGACAACAACCGCGACGCCATTCGCCGCGACCTGCAGTTCGTCCCGGCCAGCACCCTGACCGACGAACAGCGTCAGTCCCGGGTCGACTACCTCTATTCGGACTTCAACATCAGCCCGACCGGCCTGATCCTTACGGAAATCACCGGCGGCGCGGGCAGCGGCGCGCCGGCCTATTCGGCCCAGCTGGAAGTGGCGGCGGCCTATGCCCAGGTTGACGCCGAGGTCATCCCGCTGGTCCGGACCACCTTCGGCGTGCGCTATGAGGACGCTCAACAGACGGTCACCACCCGCGACCTGTTCGGCGGCGCCGCGCCCTTCGCGCCGACCGAGATCGAAGAGCAGTATTTCCTGCCCTCGTTCACCGCGACCTGGAACTTCGCCGAAGACCAGCAGCTGCGGGTGGGCGCGTCCCAGACCATCGGCCGGCCCCAGTTCCGCGAACTGGCGCCCCAGTCCTATACGGACCCGGAAACCGACCGCGAGTTCACCGGCAACCCGTTCCTGGTCGACACCGAGATCCTGAACCTGGACGCGCGGTACGAGTGGTTCTTCGCCCGGCAGCAGTATCTGACGGCCGGCGTCTTCTACAAGGATCTGGACAAGCCGGTTGAGGCGACGATCGTGACGACGGGCAACGCCCGCCAGCAGTCGTTCCTGAACTCGCCGCAGGCCACCATCTACGGCGCCGAACTCGAGGCGAAGAAATTCTTCGAATTCCCCGACAACGGCATGTCCTTCATCGCCAACAAGCGGTGGCTGGTCCAGGCCAACTACACCTGGTCCCAGTCGGAGGTGAACGTCGAGGCCGGCGACATCGTCCGCACGCCGGGCGGCGGGGGCGCCGATGAGGATGCGACCTTCTTCATCGAGGATGGAAGCCCGCTTCAAGGCCAGTCCGAGCACGTCGCCAACCTGCAACTGGGCTGGGAAGACGACACGGCGCGGTCGCAGGCCACGATCATCGTCAACTACGTCAGCGAGCGCATCAGCGCCCGCGGCGCGGGCGGCGCCGGCAACCGCGAGCCTGACTACTTCCAGAACCCGGGTGTCTTCCTCGATCTCGTCTATCGCAAGGATTTCGAATACGGGGGCCGCGACCTCGGCTTCTCCCTCGAGCTTCGCAACCTGCTGAACACCGAGTTCGACGAGTACCAGGAGCTTGGCAACAAGATCCTGATCAACAACTACCAGCTGGGAACCAGCGCCTCCGTCAGCCTGACCGCGCGGTTCTAGAACACCGACGGGGAGGCCGCCCGAGGCCTCCCCGCATCGTTTCGCGACTGTTTTGCGGCGGTTCATCCGTGTGCGCACCAACCGTCACGGACAGTTCTCCGGGCCGTCATGTGGCGGTGAAGCCGGACCCGGACGATTGGTCTACGGAGTCGGCCGGGCCGTCGGGGACCCGTGGGGCACGCCATAGTGATCGGCGCAGTGCGCAGTTTCAGCAGCGGGATCAGGGACGCCATGTCGGCGCGTCCGGATCGCGTGCGCGCCGGCGTCGAGATCGCGCTGGCCCTGGCCCTGACCGTGCAACTGGGCCAGCTGGTCTGGATCGTCGTCGAGCCCCGCGCCGGGGCGACAGCGGCGGCCTCGGCCGGGCCTGACGCCGCGCCCGCCGACTATTCGATCTTCCAGCGTTTCGACGCCTTCTTCCGCACCGGCGAGCTCAGCAGCCTGGACGAGGCGACCGCGGCCGGCAGCAGCCAGATGCGCCTGTACGGCGTCCGCGCGGGCGGCGCGGGCGGCGGGTCCGCCATCATCGGCCTGGCCGACGGCCGGCAGGTGTCGGTCGGCGTCGGTGAAGAGGTCGAACCCGGCCTGATCCTCCAGTCGGTCGGATCGGATCATGTGACCCTGGCGCGCGGCGGCTCGGTCACCCGCCTTGTCTTCAGCGACATCCCGGTCGGCGCGGCGCCGCCGCCCCCGCCGCCGCCCGGTCCGCAGACGATGGGCCCGGACTCCGGTCCGGGCGGCGCCGCACCGCCGGTCGGTCCCGCCGCGGCCAGCCCCCCGCGCGTCGATCCGGCCCGGCTGATGGCCCAGGCCTCGCTGAGGCCCCGGATGCAGGGGCTGCGCGTCAACGGCTTCACGGTCTCGGCGGCTGGCGACGGCGCCGCCCTGAAGGCCGCCGGCCTGCAGTCGGGTGACGTCATTCTCGCCGTCAACGGAACCGCGCTGGACAGCCTGGACCGCATCGCCGGTCTGCGCAGCCAGCTCGCCAACAGCACCAGCGCCGAGATCCGCTTCGAACGCGGCGGCGCCGAGCAGACCACCACCATAAGGACAGGCCGTTGAAGCGATCGAACCGCAGTGTTGTCGGCGCCGTCCTGGCCGCTGTCCTGGCCGCGCAAGGGCCTCTGGCGGCGACGCCCGCCATGGCCCAGTCGGGCGAGCGCCAGACCCTGAACGTCCAGGGCGCCGACATCCGCGCCTTCATCCAGGACGTGGCTCGCTCGACCGGCCGCACCTTCATCGTCGATCCGGCCGTGACCGGCACGGTGACGGTGACCAGCGAACGCGCCCTGACCCGGGCCCAGCTGTTCGAGGTCTTCCTGTCGACCCTGCGCGCCAACGGCCTGGTGGTGACGCCGACCTCGTCCGGCGCCTATCGCATCAGCCCGGCCCAGGGCGCGGCCCAGGGGCCGTCGACGGTCGGTTCGGAACGCTTTTCCACCGAGGTCTTCCAGCTGCGCAACATCGACGCCGCCTCGGCCGCAGAGACCATCCGCCCGCTGGTCGGGCCGCAGGGGCAGGTGCTGGCCAACCCCGGCGCCAACAGCGTCGTCGTCGCTGATTTCGCCGACAACCTGGTCCGTATCCGCTCGCTGATCGGCCGCATCGACGTGGACCGCACGGGCTTCGAGGTCGTGACCCTGCAGAACTCGTCGGCGCGCGAGATCGCGGCGGTGCTGCAATCCGTGTTGGCGCCTCCGGGCGGCCAGCCGGGGCAGGGGATGGTGTCGGTGACGCCGGTCGAGAGCTCCAACTCAATCGTCCTGCGCGGCGATCCCGCCTCCATGGCGCGCATCCGCCCGCTGATCGAGGACCTGGACCGCCGGGCGGAGTCCGCCGACGACGTCAAGGTGGTGTTCCTGCAGCACGCCAACGCCGAGTCCCTGCTGCCGGTCCTGCAACAGATCGTCGGCCAGCAGGTCACGGCCGCCAGCGCCAATGCGGAACCCGTGTCGGCCGGACGCGGCGGCTCGGGCGGGGCGCCCGCTGTCGTTCCCGTCAGCACGGCTCCGGCCGCGCCCGCGCCGGGCCAGCGCGCCACCATCGCCCGTTTCCCCGGCGCCAACGCCCTGGTCATCTCGGCCTCGGCCGACACCCAGCGGATGCTGGCCGAGGTCATCCGCCAGCTGGACCAGCGCCGCCAGCAGGTGCTGATCGAGGCCATCGTGGTCGAACTGTCCGACAACGCCGTCAAGGAACTGGGCATCCAGTGGCTGCTGGCCGGCGAAGACGGCAATCCCATCGGCCTGACCAACTATACCGACAGCGCCGTGCCCCTGTTGCCGATCGCCGGCGGGGCCGCGGCGGGCCGGCTCGAGGAAGACGATCCGCTGCGCGAACAGCTGCAGAACCTGGCCGTCAACACCCTGCTGGGGGCCAACGGCTTCATCGGCGGCGGCGGGGGGAGCATCGGCAACGGCCTGTTCGGCTTCATCATCAATGCGGCCAAGACCGACGAGGGCTCCAACCTTCTCCAGACCCCGTCGCTGATGACGCTGGACAATGAGGAGGCGACCATACTGGTGGGCCAGGAGGTGCCGATCACGACCGGCGAAACCCTGCTGGACGGCAATTCCAACCCGTTCCGCACGACCGAGCGTCAGGACATCGGCGTCAAGCTGAGCGTCCGGCCCCAGATCAACGCGGGCGGCTCGATCACCCTGTTCCTGCGGCAGGAGGTGTCCAGCATCAACGGCGTCCTGACCAACTCGGCCCAGGACCTGGTGCTGAACAAGCGCGAGCTGGAGACCACCCTGGTGGTCGACGACGGCGACATCGCCGTGGCCGGCGGCCTGCTGGACCAGAACGACCGGATGTCGGTCGACAAGGTGCCGGGGCTGGGCGACATCCCCTATGTCGGGGCCCTGTTCCGCTCGACCAGCCATCAGCGCGGGCGGACCAATCTGATGGTCTTCATCCGCCCGACCATCATCCGCAGCCCCGCCGACGCCCAGACCCTGGCCGCCGACCGCTGGGGCTATATGCGCCAGCAGCAGATGAACAATGCGCCCGGCGTCGAGCCCAGCCTGGACGAGATGCTGCGCGAATACATGCGCACCCAGCCGCCGGCGGCCGGGGGCGTGACCGCCCCGGTGGGCGAAGTGGTCATCTCCCCGCTGCCGCCCGCCGAACCGAGCCCGGGGGCGTAGCACCGCCATGATCACCCTGATCAATCCGACGCTGCCCTACGGCTTCGCCAAGCGGCACGGCGTGATCCTGCTCGAGGCCGGAGACATCGCCGTGGTCGGCCTGCGCGAGGGGGCCGACCCGTCGGCCCTGATCGAGACCCGCCGGGCCCTGGGCCGGCCGCTGCGCGTCGAGCCCCTGAACCAGGCCGCCTTCGATCGCCAGTTGTCGGAAGTCTATGCCGGCGACCATCTGAACGCCGCCGACGGCGACGATCTGGACATGCCGTCCGGCCTCGAAAGCCTGATCGACGACATCCCCGCCGCCGCCGACCTGCTGGACACGGCCGACGACGCCCCGGTCATCCGCCTGATCAACGGGATCATCGCCGAAGCCGTCCGCACCGGCGCCTCGGACATCCATCTGGAGCCGTTCGAGACCGCCCTGACGGTGCGCATGCGCGTGGACGGCGTGCTGCGCGAGGCGCTGTCGCTGAACCCGCGGATCACGCCCCTGCTGGTGTCGCGCATCAAGGTCATGGCGCGGCTGGACATCGCCGAGAAGCGCGTGCCCCAGGACGGGCGCATCCCCCTGACCCTGGGCGGCAAGACGCTGGACGTGCGGGTCTCGACCCTGCCGTCGCGGGCGGGCGAACGGGTGGTGCTGCGCATCCTCGACAAGGATCAGGCGGGTCTGACGCTGGACCGGCTGGGCATGTCGCCGGATGCGCTCGACGCCTTCCGCGGCGCCCTGAAGGAGCCGAACGGCATCATCCTGGTCACGGGCCCGACGGGCTCCGGCAAGACCACCTCGCTCTATGCCGGCCTGTCGCTGCTGAACGACGCCACGCGCAACATCCTGACGGTCGAGGACCCGGTCGAATACGCCATGGACGGCGTCGGCCAGACCCAGGTCAATCCCAAGGTCGGCATGACCTTCGCCGCCGGCCTGCGCGCCATCCTGCGTCAGGATCCGGACGTGGTCATGGTCGGCGAGATTCGCGACGTCGAGACGGCCCGGATCGCGGTCCAGGCCTCGCTCACCGGCCACCTCGTCCTGTCGACCGTGCACACCAATGACGCGGCGGGGGCGATCACCCGCCTGCGCGACATGGGGGTCGAGCCCTTCCTGCTGGCTTCGACCCTGCGGCTCATCGTGGCCCAGCGGCTGGTGCGGCGCCTGTGCGGCGAGTGCCGGCGGCCCGAGACGGCGGATGCGGCCACGGCGAAACTGGCCGGGATCGCGCGTGGGGCCCGCATCTGGCGGCCGCAGGGCTGCGCCCACTGCCAGAACACCGGCTATGTCGGCCGGGTCGGCCTTTACGAGGTCATCCGCGTCGACGACCGCGTCCGCCGCCTCATCGCCGCCGAGGCGGACGAGGAGGCGATCAACGCCGTCGCCTTCGCCAAATCGGGGGCCGACACCCTGATCCAGCGCGCCCGCGCCCTTGTGCTGGAGGGCGTCACCTCGATCGAGGAGGCGGTCCGCGTGGCCCGTCAGGAGACGGCGGACGTCGAGCCCGAGGCGGCCGATCACGGGGTCGCGGCCTGATGGCGGCCTTCGACTATGTGGCCGTCGACGCCGGCGGCCGGACCGTCACCGGCGCCGTGACAGCCGCCGACGAGGGCGCCGTGCGCGCCGTCCTGGCGCGTCGCAAGCTGATGCCGCTGGAGGTCACGACCTCGCGCGGCGTCGTCTCCCGCACCGAACAGGCCGGGCCGCGCAAGGCGACGAAGCTCGGCGCCAAGACCCTCGCCCTGACCACCCGTCAGCTCGCGACCCTCGTCTCGGTCGCCCCCATCGAGGAGGCGCTGCGCACCATCGCCCTGCAGGCCGACCGCCCGGCCGTCCGCCGCGTGCTGGACGGCGTCCACGCCGGGGTCATGGAGGGTCGCCGCCTGTCCGACGCCATGGCCCTGCAGGGCCAGGCCTTTCCGCCGTTGTACCGGGCCATGGTCTCGGCGGGCGAGACCTCCGGCTCGCTGGAGCCGATCCTCGAACGACTGGCCGACGGGCTGGAGCGGGATCAGGTGGTGCGCGGCAAGGTGATCACCGCCCTGGTCTATCCCATTGTGCTGGCGGTCGTGGCGCTGGGGGTCATCACCGCGATGATGACCTTCGTCGTGCCCAAGGTGGTCGATCAGTTCGACAGCATGAACCAGACGCTGCCGCTGCTGACGCGGCTGGTGATCGGGGTGTCGCATCTGATGCGCGACTGGGGCTGGCTGCTGGCCCTGGTCCTGATCGCCGGCGGTCTGATCGGGGCGGTCCTGCTGCGCGACCCGAAGATCCGGCTGCGCGCCGACACCGCCCTGCTGCGGATGCCGCTGATTGGCCGCCTGACCCGCGACCTGCACGGGGCGAAGATGGCGCGGACGTTGTCGACCATGATCGCGGCGGGCCTGCCTGTGCTGGAGGGACTGACCATCACCGCCCGCACCGTCTCCAACCGCCGCCTGCGTCTGGCGACCGAGACCATGGCCGACGCCGTGCGCGAGGGCGGGGGCCTGTCGGCCGCCATGCGCCGCGCCGACGTCTTCCCGCCGATCCTCGTCTACATGACCGCCTCGGGCGAAAGCAGCGGCCGGCTGGAGCCGATGCTGGAGCGCGCCGCCGACTATCTGGAGCGCGAATTCTCCACGTTTACGGCTGTGATGCTCAGCCTGCTTGAGCCGGCGATCATCGTCGTCATGGGCGGCGTGGTCGCCCTGATCGTGCTGTCGATCCTTCTTCCCATTCTGCAGATCAACACCCTGGCGATGGGGTGAGGAGCCGAACCATGACGACTGAAATCGAACGCAAAATCGCAAAACGTCGCCGCCGCGCCGGCTTTACGCTCGTCGAGCTGATGGTGGTCATCGTCATCATCGGCCTGCTGGCCACGGTGGTGGCGATCAACGTCCTGCCCAGCCAGGACCGCGCCATGGTCGGCAAGGCCAGGGCGGACATCTCCACCCTTGAGCAGGCCATCGAGACCTACCGCCTCGACAACCTCGACTTCCCGACGGACCTGCAGGCCCTGGTCGCGGCGCCGACGGGCCTGGCCAATCCGGAGCGCTACCGCCAGGGCGGCTATATCCGCCGTCTGCCCGAGGACCCGTGGGGCAACCCCTACGGCTATCGTCGCCCGAGCGCGCACGGCGGCCAGTTCGACGTCTTCTCCCTGGGCGCGGACGGCAAGGAGGGGGGCGAGGGCAATGACGCCGATCTGGGCAACTGGCAGGCTTGACCCACGCACCCGTCGGGCCGGCTTTACGCTCGTAGAGCTGCTGATGGTGGTGGCCATCCTCGGTCTGGCCGCCGGCGCCGTGGTGCTCGCGGTTCCCGACCCGCGCCCGGCCGTGGGCGCCGAGGCCGAGCGGTTCGCCGCCCGGCTGTCGCGCGCGCGGGAGGAGGCCGTGCTGTCCAATCGTCCGGTCGCGGTCGAGGTGACCCCGACCGGCTACGCCTTCACCGTCTTCGACGGCCGCGCATGGTCGGCCCTGTCCGACGGACCGTTCGGGCCGGAAACCTGGGAGGCGGAGACGGCCGTCGCGCCGGAGGAAGGCGCGCGCTTCGTCTTCGATCCCACGGGCGCGGCCGAGCCGGTCGTCCTGACGCTGGCCCGCGACGGCAGGCGCCGCACCGTGTCCGTCGACGGAGCCGGGGAGGTGCGGATCGATGACTGAGCGTTCCGGCTTCACCCTGATCGAGATGCTGGTCGCCCTGGCCGTGTTCAGCCTGGCGGCCATGGCCCTGCTGAACCTGTCCGGTGAGAACACCCGCTCGGCCGCGCGCGTGGAGACCCGCACCCTCGGCGGGATCGTGGCCGAGAATCTGGCGGTGGAGGCCGCCACCCTTCCGGCGATCGGGGAGGGGACATCCTCGGGCCAGGTCGAACTGGCCGGCCGCCGCTGGCGCTGGACCCGCGCGGTCGCGGCGACCGACGTCGCCGGCATGCTGCGCATCGACGTCCGGGTCAGCGACGCCGAGGGCCAAGCCGCCCAGCGCATTCTGTTCAGGCCGCGAAACCCGTGACCCGGCGCGCCGGCTTCACCCTGGTCGAGGTTCTGGTCTCGCTGATGATCTTCGCCATGATCGCGGCGGCGGGCGCGGCCGTGCTGGGCGTCACCATCGACAACCGGTTCGCGGTCAAGGCCGCCAGCGACCGCGTCGGCGACCTGCAGCGCATGCGCGGCCTGCTGCGCGCGGACCTGGGCCAGGCCACGGCCCGCCGCGCGCGCGGGACCACCGGCCGGCCCATGCCCCAGCCCATCGTCGGCGCGGGGGCCCCCGGCGAACCGATCCTGACCCTGACCCGGGCAGGCTGGAGCAATCCCGGCGAACAGGCGCGGCCGTCGCTGCAACGCGTCGAATATCAGCTGGTCGAAGACCGGCTCGAGCGCCGCGTCTCCAGCCACCTCGACGGCGCCCGACCCGGCCCGCCGCAGGTGCTCTACCGCGGCGTGCGCGAGGTGACCGTGGCCTTCGTGCGCGACGGCCAGGAATCTCCCGCCTTCATATCCAGCATCGACCGCCCGCTGCCCGACGCCGTACGCATCGGCATGACGGTCCAGGGCTATGGCCGCATCGACCAGCTGTTCCTCGTGGGGAGCGGCCGATGAACCGGTCGCGCCGGGATCGCGAGGGCATGGCCCTGCTGACCGTGCTGCTGTTGGTGGCCGTCATGTCGGTGGTGGCGGTGGCCATCCTCGACGACGTGCGCTTCTCGGTGCGCCGCGCCACCAATGTCGAAACCCAGAGCCAGGCCCAGTGGTACGCCGCCGGCGCCGAAACCCTCGCGCGCGGCCAGATCAGGCGGCTGCTGGACGCCGGCCCGGCCCGCACCCCGCTGGAGCCGGAATGGAACGGACGGACGCTGAGTTTCCCCATCGACGGCGGGACCATCACCGCGGCCCTGACCGACGGCCAGGCCTGTTTCAACCTGAACAGCCTTGTGCTCGGCTTCGGCGAGGACCTGACCGCCCGACCGCTGGGGGCCGCCCAGTTCCGCGCCCTCGGCCGCGCCGTCGGAGCGCCCGACAGCCGCATGCAGGCGATCGCCGACGCCCTGACCGACTGGCTGGACGCCGACGCGACCGCCCTGCCGCTGGGGGCCGAGGACGGCGCCTATGCGGGCCTCGCCAAACCCTATCGCACCGGCGGCGTCATCCTGGCCGAGGTCAGCGAACTGCGCGCCGTGAAGGGCGTCGACGCCGAGACCTACCGTCGCCTACGCCCCTGGGTCTGCGCCCTGCCGACCACCCGCCTGTCGCCGCTGAACGTGAACACCCTGACGCCCGAACAGGCGCCGCTGCTGACCATGCTGACGGGCGGCGCCCTCGCGCCGCAGCGGGCCAGGGCGGTGATCGCCGCCCGTCCGCGCGACGGCTGGCCGACGGTCGAGGCCTTCTGGGCCCAGCCGGCCCTGGCCGCCCTCCAGATCCCGCAGGAAGCGCGCGAGCAGATCACCGTCCTGACCCGCTTCTTCGACCTGCGGGTCGATGTCGAACTGGGCGGCTCCCATGCCGTCCGCACCGCGCTGCTGGAGGCCGGAACCGACGGCCGCGTGCGCACCGTGATCCAACGCTGGACCCCCGAAGAATGAAACCCACCCGCCTGATCCTGATACCGAGCCTCGGAAGCGAGCCCGCCCCCTGTCTGGTGATCGCCGACGGCAGGGTGCGCGAACGCGGCCTGCTGGAGCTGGACGCCGTCGAACGGCCCGAACCGATGCGCACGGTGGCGGTCGCGCCGGGAGCCGACGTGACCATCCGCTGGCTCGACCTGCCGCCCGGCGGACCGGTCCAGCAGCGCGCGGCCGCCCTGTGGATGCTCAGGGACTCGCTGGCGGCCCCGGCCGACCGGCTGGCGGTGGCGCTGGGGCCCGTGCCCGCCGCGGGCCAGCCGCGGCTCGTCGCTGTCGTCGGCCTGTCCCTGCTGCAGGCCTGGACCGATTATCTGGACGCCCTGGGGGTGCGGGCGGACGCCATCGTACCCGACGCCCTGACCGTGCCCGAACCGGATGAGGACGACCGGCTCAACGCCGTCGCCTTCGGCCCCGCCATGGCCTTGCGGGGCAGGGGGTTCGCCGCCAGCGTCCAGCCCGATCTGGTCGAGCTGCTGGCCGGATCGCGCCGCGTCTCGCCGATCGAGGATGGCGAGGCGGTCGAACGGTCGCTGATCGACGCGGCCCTCTCGCCCCCCGTCAACCTTCTGTCGATGCAGGACCGGACGCGCGGGACATCGCGCCGCGGCTGGGCCCTGGCTTCGGCCCTGGCCGGCGTGCTGGTCGTCTCACCCCTGATCCTGACCGCCGCCGCCGCCGCCCGCGACGACCTGGCCGCCCGCAACGACGCCAGACAGGCCCGCGCCGAGATCGCCCGCGTCGCGCCGGATCTGGCCGCCCGCCCCGATCCGGTCGAGGCCCTGCGCCAGCGCGTCCGCGCCGCCCCGCCGCCCGGCGGCGTCATCAGCGCGACGGCTGCCCTGTTCACCGCCGTCGAGGGCGTCGAAGGCGCGGACCTCGACCTGCTGATCGTCGATCCCGCCGCCGGCATGAAGGCCAGCGTCACCCACGCCAACTACGAGGACATGCAGGCGATCTCGCGGGCCATGCGCGCCAACGGCCTGCAGGTCACCGAAACCGGGACCCTCGACGACCGCGGCCGGATCGTCAGCGACATCACGATCGGGAGCGTTCGATGAACCGGTTCACGGGACCTGTCGAACTCTGGTTCAGCGGCCGCACCCTGCGTGAGCAGAGGATGCTGATCATCATGGCGGCCCTGCTGCTGGCCGTCGTCGTCTGGCTGGGCGTGGTGCGGCCGGTGCTGGCCTGGAGAGCCGCCGCCGCGGACCGCGCCCAGGCTGCGGCCGTGACGCTTGCCGAAGTCCGCGCCTCGGTCGCCTCGCTCGGACCAGCGCGCCCGGCGGCCCGGCCCCCGGCGGAGGGCCTTGAGCCCCTGATCCGGCGCACGGCCGAGGCCGCGGGGCTCGAGGTCGTGACGGCCATGAGCCCTTCCGGCCAGCTCGGCTTCCAGTTGTCGCGCGTCAGCTCCGGCCCGCTGTTCGCGTGGCTGGCGGCGCTGGAAACGGACCACCGCCTGACGGTTTGCAGTCTTGGGGTGGTCGAAAACGCCGACGCCACCCTGAACGTCGAGGGGGCGCTGGCGTCCGGCTCCTGTACGGGCTGAAACCGCCGCACGACGGGCGTTTGGCCCCTCGGCGGAAGGCTCGAAAACCGTCCGCTGTCGGGTCAAATGTCAAACTTCATACTTCTAACCGTCGCATAACCTTTACAATGCACAGAAAGAGCGCATTATTCCTCCGGGTCCTGACTGTTTCAGGCGTTCGAGAGAGACCGAAATGCGCGCTTTCACCCCCTTCGTCGGCTTGGCGGCCCTGGCCGCAGCGACGGTTCTTCCTGCCGGAATGGCGAACGCCGGGGATGTCAGGCAGTCGTCCGCGCGATCGACTCCGCGCCCCGTACTGATCTGCGCCACGGACGCCGCGACCCGCCGGGCCTTCACCCGGGAACACGGCGCCGCACCGATCTTCGTCACCGCCCGCGAGGCCCTGTCGGTGCGGACCTCCGACCCGGCCTGGAGCACGCCGCGTTGCATGACGGCCCGGGAGCATGCCCGCTATCGGGATGCGACGGTCAACTACGCGTCAGTACGCTAGGATACGGTTCTGCGGCGGTCTTCACTGCCGATCATCGGGAACGAGACCGACCGAGGTGGCGGTGGCGTTCCCGCTGAAGGCCCATCCCCCGGGGGGAAGCATGTTGGCGAAGAACGACGGCCGGTTCCCCTTCAGCCGGACATGCAGCGCGGGACGCCCGCCCTGCTGGACGATCTGGTAGCTGGCTTCGACTCCCGGCGGGTTCTTCCACTCGCTCAGGGCGGCCCTGACGAACGATTCCGCGCGCGCCTTCGCCGCGGTTCCGTCGGTCGCCGGCGTCAGCGCCGGGGCGCCGGCCAGGGCGCTTCCTTCGGCCACATCCTGCAGCTTCACCCGTGCGTTATGCACGGCGAAAAGGTCGGCCGCGCCGACGGCCAGAAGCACGAAGGCGGGTGCGAAGAAGGCGACGCTGAGGGCGGTGGAGCCGCCCCTGTTCGTTCCGAACAGGCCCGGCCGCTGGCCGAGCTCCCGCACCAGGGGTGGGGCCGGGGTCATGCGAGCCAGACCCGGGCGAAGGGGTGAAGGCCGTCGCCGAACAGGGTTCGTGCGGCTTCATCCATCAGGTCGAAAAGGTTGCTCACCGCATTCCCCCTGGAGCCCCGCGGCTTCACCGGTTCGGTCTCGCTGCCCATATTTAGGCGGAGACTGATTAACCGACAGTATCGGGTGACGGGTCCGATCAGTTGAACGCGTCGCCTCCCCGCCCGTGAAACGGCTATGCTGTCCCGGCCGTTGGGTTCGGGGCGGGGCAGGGGCCTGCCCGGCGAGGAGTTTTCGATCATGCGCTGGCGCCCGATGCGAACCGACGATGCGGCGACGGCCTCGGACGTCGCCAATGCGATCCACCTTTCCTATCCCGAGGATCCGCTGGTGGTGCGCGATCGTCTGGCCCTCTATCCCGAGGGCTGTTTCGTCCTCGCCGACGACGCGGGCCTGTACGGCTATTTCGTTTCCCACCCCTGGGTGCTGGGCGAGCCCCCGGCGCTGAATTGCGCCCTCGGCGCCCTGCCGGACCGGCCGGACTGCTTCTATCTGCACGACATGGCGCTGCTGCCCTCGGTGAGGGGGCAGGGGCATGCGGTCGCGGCCCTGGACATCGTGCTGGCCCAGGCCCGGGCCGGGGGCTTTTCGACGCTCTTCCTGATGGCGGTGGGCGACGCCCACGGCTTCTGGGAACAGACCGGATTCTCGCGCTGCGAAACGTCTCGTCCCGATCCGGCCAAGGGCTACGGTCCTGAGGCGGCGGCCTATACTCGACGGGCGTGAGGGCGTGTCGACCGGAGCTTCATTCAGCACGGATCGGCCTTGAACAATTTGATCAGGCCCCCCGGAGAGCGGGGGTCTTCGGCTCAGCCGAACTGGGCGTACGGATTGGCGTGCAGCGCCGTGGTGATGTCGGCGATCGCCCGTTGCCCGCGCACGCTGTTGCCCGCCTCGTCCAGCGGCGGCGAGAAGGTGCCGACGCCGAACTTGCCCGGCGAGACGGCGATCAGACCACCGCCCACGCCGCTCTTGGCCGGCAGGCCGGTCCTGAACAGCCACTTGCCTGAGTCGTCGTACAGGCCCGCCGTCGCCATGATCGACAGGATGCCGGGCACCAGCGACGCATCGATCACCTGCCGCCCGGTCGCCGGATTGCGCCCGCCGAAGGCCAGGGTCGCGGCCATGTTCGCCAGGTCCCTGGCGTTGACGTTGATCGAGCACTGCCGCGTATAGAGGTCGGTCGCGACCAGCGGATCCATGGGCATCCGCTCATAGGCCCACATCAGGGCGCCGATGGCGCGGTTGCGCTGATTGGTGTCGCTTTCGGATTTGTAGACCTCCTGGTTCACCTCAAGCTGCCGGCCGGCGAAGTCGCTGTGAATGCCGAGGATCTTGTTCCAGACCTCGTCGGGCGACCCGCCCTTGACGTTGCCGGTCGTGGCGATGGCCCCCGGATTGACCAGGGGGTTCATCTCCTTGCCGCGATATTGCTCGATCGCATCGATGGAGTTGAACACGCGGCCGGTGGCGTCGACGCCGACGCTGTCGAGGATGATCTGCTGGCCGGACTCCTTCATCACCAGGGCCATGGTCAGAACCTTGGAGATGGACTGGATCGAGAACAGCTGGGTGGTGTCCCCGGCCTCATGGACCGCGCCGTCCGGGCCGATGGCGGAGACCCCGAAATAGGTCGAGGGCACGGCGGCCAGAGCCGGGATGTAGTCGGCGTTCTTGCCCTCGGCGAAGCCCTGGTGCCGGTGGTGGGCGGCGGTGACGGCGGCCCCCAGATCGCCTCCGCGGGCGCGGTTCTGGGCGACAGCTGGCGAAGCCGCGCCTGCCGCAAGGATGCTCGCGCCGAAAAGTCCCATGGCCGAGCGACGATTGGTGCTGATCGTTGTCATTGTCTCACGTCCCATCAGTGACCCGGGGCGGGTCAGGGGTTGAAGATGTCGTTGCTGGTGAAGCTCACCTTGAAGCTGAACTGCAGGCGGATATCGTCGCCGGTGGCGCCGCCGTTGTCGGTGCGCTTGCCCCACAACAGCTCCCCGCCCGTCATGACGCGGGAGTTGGGCGCCCAGAGCAGGTTCATCGAGGCGTATTCACCCCGATGGAAGGCGCCGGCTTCCTGGAAGTTGGTGTTGTCGACCTCGGTGAAGCTGTATCCGATGGCCGAGGTCCAGTGTTCGTTCCAGGCCCAGTCGAGGTATGCGGTCATCCCGAACAGCGGCACCGCCTCGCCCTCGGCCGTGATGTTGATGAGCGGAGGGATGGCGGTCGTGGTGATCTGCGGAGCCAGATCCATGCCGCCGTCGTTCATGTAGCTGGCTATGCCCTCGCCGAAGACGGCGCCGAGACGGAAGGTGGCCGAACCCGCCGTGTAGGCCGTGCCGATATTGATCCCCCAGCCCAGATCGTCGCCGCTGGGGTCGTTGCCCGGCGCGCCGACCGTCTCGAAGCCGACCTGCCGCAGGATGCCGGACACCTGGGCATGACCCCAGTCGCCCTGCCAGCGAACCTGACCCGTCGCATCAGGCAGCTGTTCCGTATTGGTCAGACCCGCGCTGAGGTCCGGATCGAGTTGGCGGATCAGGCCGGGGTCGATGTCGTTGCCAGGCTTCTCAAGGGCGACGCCGGCGTAGAAGTCGGGCCGGTCCGTGATGATGAACCGCAGCTGGGGGTTCCGCAGGAAGACCATCCCGGTCGGTCCCCAGTAGTCGATCGTATTGGGGAACAGGTCGCCGTCCATGAACAGGCTGTTGGTCTGGCCGGCGAGCACCGGACCCCAGCGGGCATAGGCGTGTCGCAGCCGGAAGGTCGTCTGTCCGGCGTCGCCGCCGGTGCCGAACAGGTCGAACTCGAATCTCCCCTCGTACGGCCGGCCGCCCGCCAGGCCGCCGGCCCTGGCGCCGAGGCGGGACTGTTTGACGGAGAAGGAGGTCTGGCCGTCGGATCCGAACGGGTCCCCGTCGCCGGTCGGTATTTTCGAGGGCCTGAACGCGTCCTCCCAGGCCGGATCGACGCGATTGACGTCATAGATGAAGTCCGCCTGGGCGAAGCCGTAGACTTCGAAGGAGTCGCCGCCGGCTCGCGCCGACCGGACCCGCACGGTCGTCGTGGACGGCGGAAGCGAATGGCTTGGCGGCGCGCTGGCGGCGACCCGCTCAAAGGTGGGCCCGGAGGACTCCGCGCCGGCGGAGTCCTTCAGCCCCTCCTCGGCCTCCATGGCCCGAACGCGTGCGTCCAGCGCCGCGATCTGCGCTCTCAGGGCGCGGATATCCGCCCGTCGCCCGTCGTCGTTGACGGGGTCCGCAGCGGCCGCCGTGGGTGTGGAGGGCACGGGCGCTGCGGTCTGGACGACCTGCGGGTCTGGCTCCCCCGCCATGGCCGGGGACGCTGCCGCGCCGATCCCCAGACATCCGATTGCAAGTAGAGATTTCATCTTCAGCGCCTCCAGGCGATGTGGCCCGCCTTGATCGGAGGGCGTTTGGAACGGTTCCTCAGAACGTGAGCATGGCGTCCGCCGTGAAGGTCCAGCCGTCGCCGCCGACGACGTAGGGGACGCTGGGGTAGCCGACCGGCGAACGGTTCAGGTAGAGGCCCTGGGCGTTGAGCCGGAACCGGCGGTCCCGGTGGGGATAGAAGTTGACGCCGATGGCGACATCGCCGGGACTGCCAAAATCACCCCACACCTTGGATGCGGAGAGGTAGGCCTGCAGCGTGTCGCGGACCGGCATGAACGACGCCTGCAACTGGAAGCCGTGGTCGAAGGAGTCGGTGATCGGCGTCGGGCCGGTCGCTTCGAAATCGTCGAGCCAGCGCAGGTAGTATTCGCCCTCCAGCGCCCAGCCGCGGTATTTGACGCCCGCGTTCATCGCCAGCATCCGATAGGTCGCCTCGGTGATCTGCTCGCCGTTGCCGAGCGCGTCCGGCAGGAACAGGCGGGTGCCGTCCGACAGCCGGATCTGTGAGTTCTCGATGGCGTTGGTGTCCGGCTGGCTCTGGGCGTCCTCGCGGCTGCGCGTGAAGTTGACCCCGACCATGGTCGCCACCTCCTCGTGCCAGTCGAAGTCGCCGAAGCCGTTCGCGAAGCCGAATTCGCCGGTGGTCGGGAACCACCACAGGGCGGTGGCCAGGGTGTTGAAACCGGCGTCCAGCTGGCCGGCGTCGATGCCCAGCTGACTCAGATTGTTGGCCAGCATGACCCGGTAGAAGACGTTCCTTGCGATCTCGCCGTCGGCCCAGATTCCCGTGGAATAGGAGCCGCGCAGGAAGTCGTCGGCCACCGTCCGGTTGTCGACCCGCAGCCAGTTGGGGAAGGTGTACATGGTGGTGCGGGTCGTCGGCAGGGCGCCGATCCCGGCCTGCACCGACAGGGCTTTGTTGAATTTATAGCCGAGGTAGCCGCCGATCACGACCTGGGCGCCCTGCCCCTGGCTGGTGTTTTGCGTCCAGAGGAAGACGAGGTAGCGGATCTTCGGATCGATCACCCAGCCCTTGAAGGTCAGGTTGACCTTGTTGAACTGCACGTCCTGGCGGCGGTCGATCGGGAAGGTGCGCCCGAAGGCGTCGGTGTAGCTGTCGTTCAGCTCCATCTGGTTCAGATAGCGGGCATAGGTGATCAGGGTCGCGTCCATCTCGCCCCATTCCCCGCTGGCCAGGACGATGCCCCGGCCCGGCTGGTAGATCTCGGCGATCGGATCGCCATTGACCCCCGGGGCGTAGGTCGGTTGCGTCGCAGGCTGCGGAGCGGCGGCGGCCATCGCGGTTTCCGCGTACGGCTGCTGCTCGAGAGGTCGGGGCGGCGGCGGGGCGGAGACGCCGGGAACGCTTGCCTGAAGTTCGGTTTCCAGGGCGTCGACGCGGGCGTCGAGTTCGCCCATCTGCCGCGCCATCTCGTCCTTCAGGGCGCGGATTTCATCGATCTGGCGCTGGATGCTGGCGGGGTCGGCCGCTGCCGGCGAAGCCGGGGTCTGGGCCAGGGCAGCCCCCGACCAGAACAGCGCCATCGGCGCCAGGGACGACAGCAGGGCCAGACGCAGCCCGCGCTTACTGGCGCCGAACATTGGCGGCCTCCCATGCCCGAACCCGCACGCGACCGGCGTCGAAGATCCGTTCGTAGTTGCCGCGCCGGACCGCGAAACTGGTCTCGGGCGTCAGCTGGGCGAACACCGGGTCCCAGAGGTGGAAGACCCGCAGCTGCGCCGCCTGATCGCGTGGGGCGACGTTGTCGGTGCCGAACAGAAATCGGTCGGGATAGGCGTTCAGCAGCGCCGCCGCCGCCCGCGTCGTCTCCGGGTTATCGACCGCATACTTGGCCAGTTCGTCCCACGAGATGTCGAAATACAGGTGGCTCAGCGTCGGGTCGGTCAGCATCTCCTGAAGCAGGTTGAGATGCGCCGGACTGCGCTCGACCACGTGATAGGCGCTGGCCTGTCCCTGGGTCGGCCGGACCACCCGGCCCAGGCCGGTATGGGCCCAGATGATCGTCGCATCGGGGTGGCGGCGCAGGACGTCCCTGGCCTGCCGCAGGTAAAGCGGCTCCTGGTCCAGCGGGCCGAACGGGATGTTGATGTCGTTGTGCAGGATCACGACCAGCCCGGCCTCGCCCGCGAAATCCAGCAGCCGGTCCAGCGCCGGATTGGTCAGGCTGGCCACCTCGCCGGCGACCTTGGAGGAGACGAATTCCTTGTGGATCGAGAATTCGCCGATGCCGCTGAACACTCCCGGATAGGTCCGCAGCACCCGCCGCACGTGGTCGGCGGCGTACATGTCCGCAGGGTTGAACCCGGTGATCATCGGATCCAGCCGCGCCCGTTGCTCGGGCGGCAGGGACAGGTATTGCTCAGCGATCCAGGCGTCGGTGAACGAGTAATAATAGAGGGGGGCGTCGGAGTGCAGGTAGTAGGTCGGGGCGTAGTCGCCCGAGTTTCCCCAGGACCACATCTGCTGCAGCGGGATGCCGAACAGGGTCGAACGCCCGACCTTGTCGCCCATGATGTCGATGTAGTCATCGATGTCCGTTCCGACCTGGACATAGTTGGTCAGGTGGAAGTGGGCGTCGTTGAACAGGTAGGGCGATTCCTGAGCGGCGGCCGGGACGCTCGCGGCGAGCGCCACGCACGCCGCGAAACACGCGGGACTCCCTCGCCGTCTACGTCCCTTCAGCCCCATCGTCAGCCCTCGACAACGATCCTGCATTGAAGTCCTAGGGTTGCGGAGACAGGCGCGACATCAGGTCGAACCCTCGACCTGACGGCGCGGAAAACGGTGTTGGCTGGCTGTGAGGCGCAGACGCGAAGGCGCCCGGCCAGCGGTCCGCCGGCCATGTTCTCGTTCAAGCCGGTCACGTCGCCTCACCCCCGCGGCGGGAACTGCGCCATGACGCCGGCGACGGCGGCGTCGATTCCGGCCGGGTCGGTCCTGCCGGGGTCGACGATCTGGGTCGCCTCGCCGTGCCAGACCGGCCGCGTCGTGCGGGTGTCGAAGGCGTCCAGCGCCAGCTTGCCCTCGGTGTAGCGATAGGTGTCGACGTTCTGGCCGAACCGGCCCCATGAGTGGACGTCGACCCGCTCCTTGCCACCCACGGTCATGATCAGGGTCAGGTCGCCGGGACTGCCCCTGACGTAGCCCTTGGCCACCATGGCCCGTTCGATGCCCTGGCGCATGCGTTCCAGCGCGACGGGGTTCATGCCTGGTCCCGGGGCTATCTCGACCCATTCATAGGTGCGGTAGTTGGCGAAATTGGCTCCGGGCGCGATGTCCGACGATATGCTCGGGGTCGTTTCGCAGGCGCCGAGCGCCAGGATCAGCGCGCCGGCTGCGAAGATGCGGCGGTTCATGGAGTTCTCCCGTCCAGCCCTCCCGACGGACAATCGCCAGGACGCCGGACTCTGGCCACGCCACTCCCACGGGACAATCGGCGAAAACCCGACAAGTTCCGCGAGAAGGGAGTAGTCGGAATTGCGGGATTCCCCTGAGAGCCGCCGGTCATCCGGGCCCGAGCTCCACGGTTTTGAACCCCGGCCCCTCTGGGGGGTTGCATCATCGCCGCTTCAGTTCTGGTGCTTCCCATGTTTCCCGATCAGCCTCCCCCCCGGTCTCCCTTCCATCCCGCGCCTCCGCGCCGGTTCAGGCCCGCGCATGCGGCGGCCATCGCTGCGGTCGGGGTCGCCGCCCTGGGCCTGATGGGACTGAAATTCGTCACCCTGCCCGACGCCGCAGCCGTGGCGCCGGGCGAGGGGCTGAAGATCGAGGTCGTGGCCCCCGTCGAGCCCAAACTGACCCCCGGATCGGTCATGGACGTGGGCGAGCTGGTCGACGGCTTCCGATACGTGCCGCCCGCCCCGGCCACGCGCGCGGCCGTCTACGACGTCGCCTGGACCGGGGACGAGGATCTTGCGCCCTACACCCCGCCGTCGCGCCCCGCCGACGTGCGCCGCTACGAATCCGCCGAGGCCGCGCCCCCGCCGGAACCGCCGCGCCGCGAGCGCGAGCGCCGCTGGTTCGGCTTCGACAATCCCTTGCCGGACTTCGGCGCCGAGCGCAGGGCCCGGCAGGCCCGTCTGGACGCCATCGAGGAGCAGCGCCGGGCCGAATACGACGACCGCGCGGCCCGCCGTCGCTATTCGTCCGAACAGCCGCGCTATCAGGACCCGAGCGACACGGGCCGCAATTACAATCCGCCCCGCGAGGGACCGCCCGTCGACGAGGTCGGGGAGGGCCCTTACGGTCCCGAGGTCGGCTAGGCTGCTGGCGCCCCGGCGTCTCCGTCGCGCCAACTTGACCTGACGTGATCTTGGCGCCGCCTTCCGCGCGGTCTAGGTCGATGGCTCAACCTTCTGGAGACATCCCCATGGCCGACCTGGCTCAAGTCACCGAACACATCCGCGGCGCCGTGGGCGACAACTCCGGTCTGGGCAAGACCGTGAAGATCGACCTGGGCGACACCGGCAAGATCTTCATCGACGGCGCCTCCGCGCCGAACACCGTGACCAATGAGGACAAGCCCGCCGACGCAACCGTCTCGATCAGCTGGGACGACTTCATGGCCCTGTCGAACGGCCAGCTGGATCCGATGATGGCCTTCATGCAGGGCAAGCTGAAGATCGCCGGCGACATGATGATCGCCCAGAAGCTGGCCCCGCTGCTGAAGCGCTGAGGCGCGTGACGGCGAACTGATTTCCACGGCGCGGCTCCTTGCGGGGCCGCGCCGTTTTCGTATCGGAGCACGACCATGGAATTCCGGCACAGCGACAGGGCCCTGCACTGGCAGGAGCGGGTGGGGCGGTTCCTCGAGGACCGCGTCCTGCCGCGCGAGGCGGAGTACCGGGCCCAGGTCCGCGAGAACCCCCGGCGCCAGCCGCCCGCCATGGAAGAGATGAAGGCCCAGGCGCGCGAGGCCGGCCTGTGGAACATGTTCCTGCCCGGCGACCACGGCGCCGGCCTGACCAACCTCGAATACGCCCCGCTGGCCGAGCTGATGGGCCGCCACCTGTGGTCCGCCGAGGTGTTCAACTGCAACGCCCCCGACACCGGCAATATGGAGGTGCTCCATATGTACGGGAACGAGGCCCAGCAGGCGAAATGGCTCAAGCCCCTGATGGCCGGCGAAATCCGCTCGGCCTTCCTGATGACCGAGCCCGAGGTCGCGTCGTCCGACGCCACCAACATCCAGACCCGCATCGTCCGCGACGGCGATCACTACGTCATCAACGGCCGCAAATGGTGGTCGACCAACATGGCTCACCCGAACGTCGCGGTGACCATCGTCATGGGCAAGACCGACCCCGACGCCGCCACCCACGCCCAGCAGTCCCAGATCATCGTCCCTGTCGACACGCCCGGCTTCCGCGTCGAGCGCATGCTGTCGGTGTTCGGCTATGACGAACTGCCGATCGGCCACGCCGAGGTGGTGCTGGAGAATGTCCGCGTTCCGGTCGAGAACCTGATCGCCGGCGAGGGGCGGGGCTTCGAGATCGCCCAGGGCCGTCTCGGGCCGGGCCGCATCCACCACTGCATGCGGGTCATCGGCATCGCCGAGCGCGCGCTGGAGCTGATGGTCCAGCGCCTGCTGTCGCGCACCGCCTTCCGCAAGTCGCTGGCCGAGCATTCGGTCTGGGAGCAGCGCGTCGGCGAGGCCCGCACCAATATCGAGATGTGCCGCCTGCTGGTGCTCAAGGCCGCCTGGCTGATGGACGAGGCCGGCGCCAAGAACGCCAAGTCCGAGATCGCCCAGATCAAGGTCGCGGCCCCGCGCATGGCCCTGCAGGTCATCGACGACGCCATCCAGGCCTTCGGCGGCGCCGGCGTCTCGGCCGACACGCCCCTGGCCGAGATGTACGCCATGGTCCGCACCCTGCGCATCGCCGACGGCCCCGACGAGGTCCACAACCGCACCGTCGCGCGCCTGGAATACGCGAAACACGGTGGTCGGCGGGGATAGCGGCGACAGCGCCTTCTGCTGTTTGCTGATTGCGGTTCATGCAGTCGGTCCGCCGTGCAGTCTCTGCTGCGGTCATGGCGCTCTTTGCGTAACCGTCCTCGCAGTCCATATGTCCGCCCATGGCGATGCACGGTGAACGGTCGGGACGGCGGGGTGATTCAGTAGCGAAGGCGGGTCAGGCCGGGATCGTTCCCCCGACGGATGGACCCCCGACCTGGCAGGCGCTGGGGGACCTGATCAAGCTGGTCGGCCGCTCCAACGCGCCCCAGCTTCATCTCCGCCTGATCGCCGCCATCGCCATGACCCTGGGCGGCAAGGCGCTCGGCGTACTGGCCCCGCTGGTGCTGGGCGCGGCGGTCAATCACCTGGCGGCAGGGCAGGGGGCGGGCGTCGCCTTCGGCATGGGGTTCGCCGCCTTCGCCCTCGGCTGGGCCTTTGTGCGCCTGCTTTCGGCGATCGCGCCCAACGCCTCCGACGTCGTCTTCGCCCCGGTGCGGTCGGCGGCCCAGCGCACGGCGGCCGCGGAAACCTTCGCCCATGCGCTGAGCCTGTCGCTGGATTTCCACCAGACCAAGCGGTCGGGATCGCTGTCGCGGACGATGGACCGGGGCGCACGTTCGGTCGACTTCCTGCTGCGCATCCTCGCCTTCAACCTCGTGCCCACCGGCGTCGAGCTGGTGCTGGCGGCCGGCGTGCTGGCCGGCAAGTACGACTGGCGTTTCGGCGCCGTGGCCGTGGGCGTGGTCGCCGTCTACGCCGCCTCGACCTTCGCCCTGTCCAACTGGCGGCTGGAACACCGGCGCGAGATGAACGCCGCCGACACCGAGGCCGCCGGCGTCTCGGTCGACGCCCTGCTGAACTACGAGACCGTCAAATCCTTCGGCGCCGAGGCCCGCGCCGCCCGCACCTATGACAATGCGCTCGGCGACTACACCCGCGCCGCCCTGAAGGCGAACAGCTCGCTCGCCCTGCTGAACATCATGCAGGCCCTGATCATGAACGTAGGCCTCGGCATCATGGCCGTCATGGCGGGCTTCGAAGCCGCCGCCGGCCGCATGGGCCCCGGCGACGTGACCGCCGCCGTCCTGATCATGATCTCCCTCTATGCGCCGCTGAACATCCTCGGCTTCGCCTATCGCGAGATCCGCCAGTCGTTCATCGACATGGAGGAGATGCTGAAGGTGACGCGCCAGACGCCCCAGGTCGCCGACGCCCACGACGCCGTTCCCCTGCCGCGTCCCGTGGATGCGAAGGGCGCGTCCCTGGCCTTCGAACAGGTCGGTTTCCGCCATGACGCCCGCGCCAACGGGCTGGAGGACGTCAGCTTCTTCGCCCCGCCCGGGACCACGACGGCCCTCGTCGGCCCGTCCGGCTCGGGCAAGTCGACCATCGTCAAACTGGCCCTGCGCCTGCTCGATCCGCAGGAGGGTCGGGTCCTGATCGACGGCTTCGACGCCCGTGAGGTGACGCAGGAATCGCTGCGCGCCGCCGTCGCCCTCGTCCCGCAGGACGTGGCCCTGTTCAACGACACCATCCGCGCCAACATCGGCTTCGCCCGCCCCGACGCCGACGAGGCCGCCATCTGGGCCGCCGCCGAGGCCGCCGAACTGGCGACCTTCATCCGCGAACTGCCGGACGGCATGGAGACCAGAGTCGGCGAGCGCGGCCTGAAGCTGTCCGGCGGCGAGCGCCAGCGCGTGGGCATCGCCCGCGCGCTGCTGGCGGACCCGTGCGTCCTAATCCTTGACGAGGCGACCAGCGCCCTGGACAGCCGCACCGAGGCCGCGATCCAGAAGACGCTGCGCCGCGCCCGGACCGGCCGCACCACCCTGGTCGTCGCCCACCGCCTGTCGACCATCGCCGACGCCGACCAGATCCTGGTGCTCAAGGCCGGACGCATCGTCGAACGCGGGGCGCATCATGAGCTGGTGGCGCGTCAGGGCGGGGAATATGCGGCGCTGTGGCGCAAGCAGACGCGCGGCGCCAGGACCGACCGCCAGCCGGCCTAGGTCAGCCCTCGGGCGACAGCTTGCGCCGGGCGACCATCTTGAGGCTGTCCAGCACCGTGGTCCGCGCCTCGGTCTGTTCCAGCGGAAGGGTCTGAAGCAGACGCAGCGAGCGGGCGTGGACGGTGACGATGCGCCAGTCGAACGTCCTGTCCGCAGGGGCGCCGTCGATCAGGTCGCACAGGCCGCTGGCGGCGCTGCACAGGTCCGGCAGATCGAACGGACTGGCCGCGTCGATGACGGCGTTGGCCGCCTGATAGGCCTGGTTCAGACGGAACGCCTGTTCCTCAAGATCGACCGGCGGGACGACGGCTTCCAGGGCGGCGATCTGGACGTCCACGACCGTCATCGCCTCGGCCCGCTTGGCCTCGATATTGGCCCGCGCCTGGGTCAGGGCCACGCCGACGCTGACGCCTCCGGGCGAGTCGATCATCTTCGCGAGGTTCGACTTCTGCCGGGCGTGGGTGATTACTGCCATTTACTGGTCGTCTGTTGCGGCCGCCCGCGAGGCCTGTTCAGCTTCAAACGCCGTCCTGCGGATGACGGCGGCGCGCCGCTCCTCCGAGGGCGGACCCTCTTCGCGGATGCGACGGTCCGGGCCGAAATAATCTCCGACCTCGAGGAATGGACGTTGATCACGGGCCACCCAGACGATTCGTTCAAGCAGAGTCGCGGCGCTGAACGGCTTTGTGACCACGAAATTCGCGCCGCAGTCACGGGCCTCGGTGATCTTGGACCGGCGCATGTGCGCGGCGGTCATGATGACCGGCGCCAGGGCGTTCGCCCTGGCCGACCGGCGCAGCCAGCGCACCAGCTCGTAGCCGTCGACGCTGGGCATCTCGCAGTCGACAACCAGAAGATCGATCGGCTGTTCGACCAGGATCTCCATGGCCTCCGCTGCGCTCTGGCAGGTGTAGCTGGTGCGGATGCCGAAACCCCGCAGGGCCTGACAGGTCAGATCCAGTCCGAAGGAGGAATCGTCGACCACCATCGTGGTCGCTGACGTCAGGTTGATGACCGCGCTTTCACGAAGGGACTCGCCGACACCGCTCATACTGACTTTCCCGCCGGCGACTCAGTTACAACCGCCTGAGACACTGTGGCAAATGGCACGCCAGAGTGGAAGGAGTGGTTAACGTCAGCTTGCGCGGCCGATGGCGTAGAAGCGATCCGCCCGCGCCTTGCGCAGCTGGTCGGGGGTCATTCCCGACAGCGCCTTCAGCTCCTCGGCCAGGACGTCGCCGACGGTGGCGATCGCCGCATCGCGATCGGCGTGGGCGCCGCCGATGGGCTCGGGAATGATCCGGTCGATGATCTTGAGCTCCAGCAGATCGGGAGCCGTGATCTTCATGGCCATGGCCGCATCCCGGGCCCGGGCGCCGTCACGCCAAAGGATGCCCGCCGCGCCTTCGGGCGAGATCACCGAATAGATCGAATGCTCCAGCATCAGCACGCGGCCCGCCGCGGCGATGGCGATGGCGCCGCCCGAGCCGCCTTCGCCGGTGATGGTCGCAATCGACGGCACGCCCAGTGTCAGGCAGCGCTCGGTCGAGCGCGCGATGGCCTCGGCCTGGCCGCGCTCCTCGGCGCCCAGTCCCGGATAGGCGCCGGCCGTGTCGACAAAGGTCAGGACGGGCAGGCCGTATTGTTCCGCCAGATCCATCAGCCGCACGGCCTTGCGATAGCCCTCGGGCCGCGCCATGCCGAAATTGTGGACGACCCGCGTCTGGGTGTCATAGCCCTTCTCGTGGCCCATCAGCACGACGGGCGCGCCGCGGAACCGGGCCAGGCCGCCCAGAATCGCCTGGTCGTCGCCGAACTGGCGGTCGCCCTTCAGCTCGACGAAGTCGGTGAACAGGCCCTCGACATAGTCGACGAAATGCGGCCGCTGCGGATGGCGCGCGACCTGGGTCTTCATCCACGGATCGAGGCCGGCGTAGGTCTTCTTGCGCAGCTGTTCGGCCTTCTGGCGCAGGCCTTCAACCTCGGCGTCGAACGAGCCGGAGGTCGAGGAGAGCAGATTCAGCTCCTCGATCTTCGCCTCCAGATCGGCGATCGGTTTTTCGAACTCGAGGTAGTGCACGGCCATAAGGCGTCCGGAACAGGCGCGCCATCGGCGCATCGGAAGGCGGCGGAACCTAGTCAGGTCAACGCCGGTGAGCAAGCTACGGTTCAGTCGTCCCGCGCAAGGGGGTGTTTGCTTTTCACGACCTGCGCCAGCCGGTCCGTCGCCACGTGGGTGTAGATCTGGGTGGTGGCGATGTCCGCATGGCCCAGCAGGGTCTGGACCACGCGCAGATCGGCGCCGCCGTCCAGCAGGTGGGTGGCGAAGGCGTGGCGCAGGACGTGAGGACTGACGCGGGTGGGATCGATCCCCGCATCCACGGCGGCCTGATCCAGCAACTGGGCGAAGCGGCGCGGGGTCAGATGGCCCCTGGCCGAGGAGGACGGGAACAGCCACGGACTGTCCGGCGCCTTTTCGGGCCGGGCGGCGTCGCGGGCGATGAGCCAGGCCTTCACCGCCTCGCGGGCCGAGGCGTTCAGCGGGGCCAGCCGCTCCTTGCCGCCCTTGCCGCGGACGATCAGCCATGCCGGATCGCGGCGCACCGCCTCCAGCCGCAGGCCCAGCAGTTCCGACACCCGCAGGCCCGAGGCGTAGGCCAGCTCGACCAGGGCCACCATCCGCAGGCCCGCGGCGCCGTCATGGGCCGAGGCGGTGGTCAGCAGGCGTCCGATCTCCTCGCCCGACAGGGTCCGGGGCAGGCTGCGGCCCTGTTTCGGCGCGTCCAGCCGCCGCGAGGGATCGTCGGCCCGCCAGCCCTCGCCGAGGGCGAACCGATAGAACTGCCGCACTGCCGAACGCCGCCGCGCCTGGGTCGCGGGCGACAGGCCCTGCCGCGCCAGATCGGCGTACCAGGCCTCCAGGCCGGCCTCGTCGCCGCGCATCAGGCCGCCTTCGACCCCCGCCTCGGCGTCGGCCAGATCGTGGCCATAGGCGGACAGGGTGTGGGGCGAGGCGTCCCGTTCGACGGCCATCATTTCCAGAAAGGCTTCGATCTGCGGCGTGCTCATGCTTCGGGGCGCTTCCCGACGGCGGCGCTTGGTGTAGAGGATGAGGCTGTCATGCCGTGCCTGTACGCGCCCCGTCCGTCGCCGATCCGCCGCCCGCGAGGCCGCGCGTGAGCCATGCCGTGGCGATTCCCGTCCATGAACGCACCATAGCCCTGGTCGGGCTGATGGGCGTGGGCAAATCGACGGTCGGGCGGCGCCTGGCCAAACGCCTCGGCCTGCCGTTCGCCGACGGCGACGTGGAGATCGAGGCCGCGGCGGGCATGACGGTGTCGGACATCTTCGCCAGCCTGGGCGAGGCCGAGTTCCGCGCCGGCGAGGCCCGGGTGATGAAACGGCTGCTGGAAGGACCGCGCATGGTGCTGGCCACGGGCGGCGGGGCGATCCTGAACGAGGAGACGCGCGCCGCTCTCAAGGCGAACGCCGTGACCGTCTGGATGCGCGCCGATCTGAAGACCGTCGCCGAACGGGTCCAGCGCCGCGACACCCGCCCCCTGCTCCGGGGGCGCGACCCGCTGGAGGCGCTGACGGCCATGGCCGAGGTCCGCTATCCCTTCTACGGCATGGCCGATGTGACCGTGGATGTCGCCACCGGGGCCCACGGCGAGGCGGTCGAGGCGATCGTTCGGGCGCTGGACGCCCATGCGGCGGAGCAGGCGGCATGACGACCACGCTTCCCGTCAGCGGAGGCCGCTTCGAGCCGTATGACGTCGTCGTGGGCCAGGGCCTTCTGGCCGAACTGGGCGCCCGCGTCGCGCCGTTGGTGCGGGGGCGCACCGTCATCATCACCGACGAGACCGTGGCGGGTCTGCACGGCCCGGCGGCCCTGGCGTCGCTGCAGGCCGCGGGCGTTCGCGGCCGGTTGCTGACCGTTCCGCCCGGCGAGAATTCCAAGTCGTTCGCCGAGCTGGAGCGGGTGATCGACCGGCTGCTGGCGTTTGGACTGGACCGACGCGACCTGATCATCGCCCTGGGCGGCGGCGTGGTCGGCGATCTGGCCGGGCTGGCGGCCGCGCTCTACATGCGCGGCATCGACGTGGTGCAGGTTCCGACGACCCTGCTGGCCCAGGTGGATTCCTCGGTCGGCGGCAAGACGGCCATCGACACCCCGCGCGGCAAGAATCTGGTCGGCGCCTTCCACCAGCCCCGCCTCGTGGTGGCCGACATCGACCTGCTGGCCACCCTGCCTGAGCGCCAGCTGCGCTCGGGCTGGGCCGAGGTGTTGAAGCACGGCCTGATCTGCGACGCCGGCTTCTTCGACTGGCTGGCGGGCGAGGGGGCTGTCGGCGCCAGGGGCGATCCCGCCGCCCTGACCCGGGCTGTCGTCCGCTCGGTCGAGATCAAGAGCGCCATCGTCGGCGAGGACGAGAAGGAGGCGGGCCGCCGCGCCCTGCTGAACCTCGGTCATACGTTCGGTCACGCCATCGAGGCCGAACTGGGCTTTGACGAGGACGCGCTGACGCACGGCGAGGCCGTGGCCCTCGGCTGCGTTCTGGCTTTCCGTTTTTCGGCGGCGCAGGGCCTGTGCGCGCCCGCTGACGCCGGGCGGGTCGAGGCCGTCGTTGCGGCTGCCGGCCTCCCCTCGCGGCTGGAGCACGCCGGCGCCTTCAGCGCCGATCGCCTGCTGGCCCGCATGGCCGGGGACAAGAAGGCCGAGGGCGGGCGGCTGACCCTGATCCTCGCCCGCGCCATCGGCGACGCCTTCGTCGACAAGGCGGCGGACCGCGCCGCCGTGACCGCCTTCCTCAGGGACGAGGGCGCCGCTTGAGCCCGGCCCGGATGATGCTGGCCGCAATTCCGCTCGAGAACAGGTTCGTCCGGCTGGAGCCCTTCACGCCGGCCATGGAAGCCGAGGTTCGCGCGGCGCTGGATTGCGACGCCGCGTCCTGGGACATCATGGTGGCCGCCGCCTACGGTCCGCATTTCGACGGCTGGTGGCGCAGCGCCCTGGGCGCGATGGAGCAGGGGACCCGCATCGCCTGGGCCGTCCGCCGGGCCTCGGACGGCGCCGTCGTGGGCACGACCAGCCTGTACGAGATCAAGCCCGACTATCGCCGCTGCGAGATCGGCTCGACCTTCTATCGGCCGGAGGCGCGGGGCGGACCGGTCAATCCCTCGTGCAAGCGTCTTCTGATGGGCCACGCCTTCGACGCCGGCGCGGTGCGGGTCGAGATCATCACCGACGCCGTCAATCCCGCCAGTCAGGCCGCCATCCGCAAGCTGGGCGCGCGCGACGAGGGCGTTCTGCGCAAGCACAAGATCACGTGGAAGGGCCGCATCCGCGACACGGCCCAGTTCGCCATCCTTGACGACGACTGGCCCGAGGTCAGGGCGCGTCTGGACGCCCGGCTGGCTTCGTTCGCCTAGTCGACCGCGCGGCAGTCGGTCGGGTCGCGACCGTCGGACGTCCAGGTGGCCATGACGCCCTTGCCGCGCAGCTCATATCCCGAGGCGCGGTACCAGATTCCCTCCGGCGCCTGTTCCTGGAACAGATCGACCGCCTCGCCGCTGGAATTGCGCACCGTGGCCATCCGCCGCGGGTTGTCGAAATCGACCGACAGGCGCTCGCTGTTGTTGCACAGATAGACGGTGCGGATGACGCGGTTCAGGGCTCGGTCCTGGGCCTCGGCGCCGGTGCGGCGGCGCGCGGTCTGGGCCTCCTGGGCCCGGACGCGCACGGAATCCCCGTCGGTCGGCGCATCCTTCGGCTTCTGGCCGCAGGCGGTCAGGGCGACGGCGGCGGCGGCGAGGACGGCCAGGAGCTTCATGCGGACTCTCGAACAAGCGGAGCAATAAGGCCCGGCGGACTAACGTGCGTCGGGCGACGCCGTTCCTTTGCGACGGGCGCGGAAGAAGCCGCGCAGCAGATCGCCGCCCTCGGCCGCCAGCACGCCGCCCTCCACGGCGGGCTTCCAGTGGCAGGTCGGCTGTTCAAAGAAGCGGGGTCCGTGCGCCACCGCCCCGCCCTTGGGATCGTCGGCGCCCCAGACGACCCGGCCGATCCGCGCGTGGCTGATGGCCCCCGCGCACATGGCGCAGGGCTCCAGCGTCACATAGAGGGTCAGGCCTGTCAGACGATAATTTCCCAGCTTCGCGCCGGCCGCCCGCATCGCCGCGATCTCTGCGTGGGCGGTGGGATCGTGCGCTCCGATGGGGCCGTTTCGACCCTCGGAGACCACTTCTCCGGTCGATTCGTCGACGATCACGCAGCCCACGGGAGTCTCTCCCGCGTCCGCCGCCGCTTGCGCACACGCCAAGGCCATGTGCATGAACCGCTCATCATGGCCAGCCATCCCCGAGACAACGACAAGAAGCCGCGCCCGCGTCAAGACGACA